>Ga0247732_10000068_pt1 | contig 70893 bp, 107 predicted proteins | sample UWRJL163409C2_FD_180940 | JGI IMG/M metagenome (GOLD analysis project Ga0247732, IMG submission 180940) | Plant litter microbial communities from Arlington Agricultural Research Station in Wisconsin, United States - UWRJ-L163-409C-2 | ecosystem: Environmental > Terrestrial > Plant litter >... | reverse complement strand
TGAATGAGTTGTTATAATAGATCGCAGTGGCGCATTCTCCCTGAAGGTTGAGTCCGGTTCCTCCGGCGGCAGGGTTTGAAAGGAATATATCGATGCCACTGTCTGGGTCCATGAACGCAGCCTTTGCATAGTCGCGATCCTTTGTGCTGGTGCTGCCGACATATTGAACGTGACGCTTGCCAAAGTGCTGACCGATCATTCCAACGTCGCGATTGAAGTGCGCCCAAACAATCTTCTTGCCTTCGATGCGACTATCAATCTTCTTGAGTAGCTCAAGTCTTGGGTTAGGAAGCTCGTGATACGTGCCATCCTCATCGACAAGGTATCCGTTTGAAATCTGCTGTAGGCGGGTGACCAATACCGCCGCGTTTGCGACTGTCGCCACCTCGCCCGTTGCAAGCTTCGAGAGAAAGTTCTTTCTAAGATTTGTGTAGTGTTTGAGCTGCTCTTCATGCATCTCAAAAGTCTCGCGAGTGTAATTTTTCGGCGGTAGATCAAGCTCAGTCTCCTTGGTGACGCGGAAAATGTACGGCGCGACCAGACTGTTAAATCGCTCCAGGTTTTTGTGGCCGACGACCTGACTGTCCTGGAAGCCGCCCATCGTGCAATACTCCGCACGGAATGCCGTCACGTAGCGCTGGCCGACAATGTCTTCACTGAGGAACAGGAACTGGGACCACTCGTTGACAAGGTTCTTCGGGATCGGCGTACCGCTCATAATGATCTTGTAATCAACGAACTTGCCGAACTCCTGCAGCGTGCGTGAGCGCTCACTGTCAAACGTGGCAATTTCTTGACTCTCGTCCAAGATGATGATGACGCGCCCGCTATGCCGCGTTAGGAACCGCCGCAGGAGGTTGTAGGCTTTGTCACCACGGAAACTATCAAAGTTCATGCTGAGGAACTGGAGCTTCGGCTGCTTTATGAAGAACTCGAACTTCCGTTTCTCCATCACGGTTTTGAAGCCAGCCCATGCATGCGCCACGTATGGAATACTTTCATGGACATGCGCCGGTATCTGTTCATCAACCCACTGAGTGTGAACACCCTTGAGCGTGATGACTACCACGGCGTCAATATCACCATCGCAGAAATGCTTGACGCTTTTGTTCAAGGCGACCTTGGTTTTGCCAGTCCCGGTTCCCATGAACAACGCGAACAATTTCATCGGACCGCCCTTCTCGAGCGCCCGCACCTGATGAGCATATAAGTCCCCGGTGCCAACAAACTCAGGCCTTTTGGGTCTCGTGAAGTTGATCATTCCCTGCAGTTGGTTCATGCGGGAAGCCTTCTGCGCCTCACGCTCGTCGAACACTTCGCATTCCGGATACAGCTCCAAAAACAAGTTGATGTTGGCCTGGACGCTCTCAAACTTATACTGATGAGCTTTGTTGTAGCCCTTCCGGCCGCGCAACTTGAGCACCAGCTTGACCATGCGATTGCCGAGAGAGCCCTCAACGATCGTATCTTTTTCCCCGATAGTGATTTTCATCTTTGTCCCTTTAAATACCTGTTATTTATGGCATGGCAAAGCCCGCAAAGCAACGTCAATTGCCTTGCGGGCCACAGCTAATTACATCTCAGTAGCGAGCAGAGCCTCCGGTGCTTTCAGGTAGCGGCGCAGGAAGTCAATCATTTCCGGCGTGTCCTGTTGCACCTCATCCATAAGGAATTCTTGGTGGGCTTTATAAAGTTCGGGACTAATCATCACGACTTGTAGCGTGCCTGCGACCCTTATCCGCTTCCCGGCGGCGACCATCCCCTGCCGCATCATAGCTTTCTTGATCTGATGATCGCTGCTGAATGCACGCCCTCCGACCTTCTGCTTCGCCCAAGCGGCGGTCGCCTTCAGGGCAACGCAAACGTGCTCCTTTTCACTGGCAATGCCTTCAGCCAAGGCTTCGGCTTCACGCTCTTCGTCGCTGTAGCTCTCGCTGATGAGCTGCGTCTTAATCGTGCTGTCCGGTGCCTTTTGTCCACGGCCGATGTAGTCACCAAACTGCTCGGCCCAATGCTTCACGATCGAGAGACCGCCGCTGTTGATCCAGTCATTGAACTCCTTGAACCTTTTCGGTTCCCATTTGTGTTCGGTGACCTTTGGGCAAAACCAACGTCGGTCCTGTTCTTCAATCTTGAGGGCTTTAAGAGAGTTAGAACAAGCGAAAACGTGGATCCAGTTCTCGATCTTATATTGGCGCATGAATTTCTGGTTAACTTCGATCTTGTTATCCGTGATATACCCTTTAAGTGTCTGATATGCTTTCCATGAATGGCCAGAGTAGATTTCACCGATGACAATAAGGCGCTTGTTCGCCAGCCACTCGTTGAAGCTGCTTTCTGTAACGTCCTTCTCTGAGGGGAAGCCAGTATTACTTTCCCCGACAAGAGGACCAAGGATTTTCTCACCGAGCGTTGTCTTTCCGATACCCTGCATTTCGCTGATGAGGAGAACTCCGTACTCCATGCGCATTTCCGGCTTAGCGATGAGAGTTGCGCACCAGCGTAGCATCTCGTGCCGGTCAGCCTTGATGGGAAACATGTATTCCATAAAATCAAGGAAGGGTTTCGGATCGCCCGGATAGCTCTTAATCTGCGTTGGACGGTGTAGGTTGATGGCACTGGTCTCTCCGTTTGCTATAAGTCCGCTGGGAAGGTCTGGCCTGTAGCTCAGCTTTACGTTGCGCCCACGGTATGCCGCCGCCATCAGCTGGCAGGTGTTAGCAGAATGACTGAAACCGCTGAGCATGGTGTTAAGTATTTTCTCAGGCCTTACGATGCTGGTCATTTCATTGCAGACATAGACGTCGGCTTCTTCAACGTAGGACCACATGCCTTTGAAGTTTTCCCTCAACATGATAGTCGGTCTACCCTTTTTGGGTATGATGCGATCCGTAGCCCAAGTGGCGGGGTGGACGCAACTCTGGAAGCCCGGACCTACATAATGCTTCGCGCCGTTAATGTCCTTGAACATGTCGCGTGGGAAGTCATCGCCGAGGTCAAAGCCTACCGGAAATTCACTGGTGAACTGTACGTGAAACGTTGGAATTTTGAGCTGCTGAGAAATCGGAGCAACGGCGGCGACACCGGGGGTATCGTTATCACTGACAATGTAGGCTCTCTTGACGCCCATCCGCATGATGGCGCCCCAATCGGTACGGTAAGGGCTGAGCGCGCCACCGATCCAGCCCACATGAGCTGCTCCGCAAAGCTCTTCAAACCAAGGGTGAATGTCTGCAGTCTTGCCCTTTCCGATGCGGCTACCAGACCACTTTTCCACCATGTCGCGAACGCGCTTTGCAGCTTTAGCTCCCTCATGGATAAAGACGGTTGCGCAATCTTTAAGCTGATCAAGCCCCCAAAGTGGGAGGCCTCCTTCAGGCTCAGCCTTCCGCCAAACGTCATCGTCCCAATACGTCCAAGGAACGTATCGCTTCTGGAGCTCTTCCTGGTCAGCACGAGGATCGATACGCTGTTGAAGCATGATGATTTGATTGCGCTCATCACGGAATTCGTAGATGGTATCCTTCGGAGCGTCTGCAAGTAGCTTGGGAAGATTGATGAGCTTTTCCAAGCGGACCATTCCCGGAAAACTGTATACACCGAACTCTCCTTTGATGGTGCTGGCTTCAAGCTCCGTCGGCGCATAGGCTTCCGGAGCATCAATTTCCCCGTCATCCTTGATGCGGATGACTGCAACGTCGCGCCAGTAGCGACCCTGGATTTCTTTGACAACCGCTGTTTTCATGGAACGCGGTTCGGCTGCGATACGAGCTAGATATTTCGCAATGGATGGAATGTCGGCAAGCGATGAGACTTTCATTTATATCCCCTGAGCAGTCTGAGCTGCTCCGTCAAGTGGTCTAATTGTTCAATCCATTCATTGATGGTCTGGCGAGGGATCGCTTCTCGCTTAACCAATAGTCCTGAGCTTCGGCCTGTTATCCGCGCTGTTATCCGCGATACTTCCTCCAGTACCGCCTTCCCCGATGGTCGTTCCGTCATTGATTACCCCATTTTTCGCCGCGAGGGCGTCAGCTACCTCTTTGGCACAAGCCGCCTCGAAAGCCAAGCGTTCTGCCTCCATTTTCGCATGATGTTTCTCATCCATGTCGCCAATGTAGCGGACCATTTGGATGCTCAGCATGCGGAAGTCTTTAGGGACAGTGCCCTTTATCGCATAAAGTGATTTGCCCGGACGACCACGATCGATAATAGATTTTGCAATCTTATCATAGTCAAAACGACTGACCTTGGCATAGATGCTTCCACTGTCATCTGCGATGTGCATGCCGAGGGAGAGGTGTGGTCCTTTGAAAGCATAGCCGCGCTTGGCGACGTTGATATCTTCGTTTTCATCTTTCGGGTTGATCTTCATTGGAGTGACAAACACCAAAAAGCTACGACCTTCTGTTCCGTCGACCTGTATGTCATTAACCTTGGTCGGCGTGGACATGATGTTGCGTTCATGCGGATAAGGCATAACGCGATGGAAGGCGTTCTCAATTGGCTGCAGACTGTCAATCTTGGTCTTTGGATCAGCCAAAAGCTTGGCGACGCGGGCCGGAAGTTTCTCTCCACGAGCGCGGCAGGAGATAACCTCCTGAACCATTTTTGGGCCAATCCCGATGACGTTCTGCACCGGACCGATCAGGGTCTTGACGCCGTCGATATGCTTCACATACCAGCGGTCCGTGGAGTGGTCGATGTGAGCTGCAACATAAGGAACACCCTCCTTCGCCATCTCGCGCAGGGAGATAAGCTGAGCGTTGATATCCTTCTTGTGCGACAATGTAGCAGCCGCAAACTCTAGCGGATAGTGAGCCTTGAGATAGCAGCACTGATAGCTGATGATCCCGTAGGCGACGGAGTGCGAGCGGTTGAAGCCGTAAGCGCCGAAGTTGCAGAGGTCATCCCAGACTTTGAAGGCTACGTTTGGATCAACGCCCTTTGCGATGATGGCTTTCTTGAATGGGTCACCGAACTGGTCAAAGAACTCACGGCCCAACGACTTGGACATTGCCTTGCGGAGCGTGGTCACATCCTTCCAGCTCAAGCCGCCAAGCTCACGGACGATGCGCATGATCTGTTCCTGGAACACGACCATCCCCAAAGTGCTCTCCAGATACTCCTCAAAGATAGGATGCGGATACGCTACCTTTTCTTCACCGTTATGGCGGCGAACCCAGATGGCAGCGGAGCCCGAGGATAGCGGACCCGGACGACCGAGAGCGGTGATGGTGAAAATGTCGTTAATATCCTTGACGACGATGTCACTGGTGACGCGCTGCAGAGCGTTCCCTTCAAACTGGAACACGCCGGAGAAGTTCTTGTCGTTGAGTATCTTGAACGCCAGCGGATCATCATGCGGAATGGTGTTGAGGAAGTCCAATGACTTACCAGCAAGCTCAAGGGTATCCTCGAACACGCTGAGCTGAGTAAGGCCGAGCGCGTCAATCTTGAGCAGGTTGAGGACTTCGGCGTCCTTCTTGTCGGCGTAGACCGTGCCGGTCCGCATGTCGGTAGCGACGTATTCACGGATGGGGCGGTCGGTGAGCAGCAAGCCAGCGGCATGGGTCGAACTGTTACGCGGATGACCTTCCATGCGCTTGGCAATACCCATCTCAGGATACTCGGCAATCAGCTTTTTACCGGCTTCCGTCTTGCTGAAGGTGTCCTCAATGGCTTGAAGAGCACGCGCATCGCCTGATGAGGTTTGGATCAAGCTGTCCAGTACGGGGCTCGTTTTCCATGGCGGTATGTCCAATGCCCCTGCGGCTTCCTTGATGGCGCTGCGCGGCTTATACACGGCAACCGAACCTAGCTTGGCTACACGGTCGCTCCCATATTGATCTGCCATGTACTGGAACACCATATGGCGCTTGGTGTCACTGAAGTCAATGTCGACGTCGGGCAAGTCGTTGAGGTAGTCCATAGGCTGGGCGATCGCCGGGAATACCGTCTGAATGCCGAGGATGTAGAGCAGGATGCTCCCGGTATCAATGTTCAGCTTGACGCCATTCTTTAGCATCCACTCAGCTTTTTGGGCTATCTCCGGCGTAGCCTTCATGGCATGGATTTCACGCCTGATTTCCTTTTCACCAAAAAGGGCGATGTGTTCGGGGGTAATCTCAAAGCCGCGAAACTTCATATTCATTCCTCGCAGATGCTGTCCATCAGCATGGTAAAGTCTTTGTTCCAGATGAAGCCGCCACGGTTAATGTCAATGAACCGCTCGAACAGCAAGTCGTAAGGAATGGGGTCGATGGTGGTGATCTCAAGTAAGTAGCAGACGAGGCTTCCGGAGGAGCTGCCGCGTCCGCCGCCGACCATCATTTGAGATTTAGCATAACGGACCATATCGCCCACGATGTAGAAATAGTCCTCGAACTCTTTCTCGTATATGAGTTCGATTTCACGCTCCAGCCGCGCTGCGTAGATAGGATCGCTAAGGTCGACCCCCAATCGGGGCGCATTCTTGATGCAAATCTGTTCGAGCGTCTCTGGTTTATCCGGGGAGAGTAGCGAACCCTCCGCCAGTTTCGCCGTGCAAATGGAGATGACGTCACTCCAAACAGCGCGAGCAGTATTTCTTGCCTCTTCCGTAGCACCGCTTTTCTTAACGGACTCAAACCATTCCTCATCGGAGAGTATCCATTGCGGATAGCTCTGAGTGTTCGACTTGCGCCCCATGATAGTTTCGTAAAGGACGCGGTCCTGCGGATTAGTGTATCGGTTTTCAGACGCCGCAATGAACCTATGCCCAGCCGACTTGGCTGACATGTAGAAGCCCCGGCTAGTTGACGGATTGAGCGAGCAAAAGATGTTTTCACGTGGTTCGAACTCCGTGAGCAGGCTGTTGCTACCTGCGATGATGATGCAGTCCTGCGCTTCCATGGCTTGCTTGTAGCTGATCAACGGAGTGTAGCGGAACTGATTTGTTGCCATTTCCAGGATGTTGTTCATGCCGATCAGATTGTCCTTGGCGAAGAACGTCCACTCTGCAGTCACCGGCTTCTTGGCTTCCATGCTCGCAGTCACCGGAATGGTTACTCCGTACATCGGCCGCAGTTTGGCCTTGTCGCAAAGCTTCTTCCAGCGGACATAACCGAAGGTGCTGCAGAAGTCACTGATGGGCGCGACCGGATACTTAACTTCCATCAGTCGCTTGATAACGTCTACGAGATGTCCGCTAGAGTGGCGGAAGCTGTATCCGGTCATAATTTTCATGTGAGGTCACCTATGCGCCGATAAGCCAGTTCCCATTTCTGAGCGCATGTAGTGGAGCACTCATTGAAAATGTGAACGCGAATATTCCTTAGACCGGCAAAGGTTTGCGCCGGATCATCTTCTTGATTGACGAACACGATGGACATGTCCAATGGCTTGGCATATGTCATCTGCCGCAAGCCGCGAGCACAAATCACACCGACGCCACCGGACTGGCTGAAACCGAAGGCACGATCCATTCGCTCAGAAATCATACCGACCGGCATGATGAAATAGAACCGTTTCACGTCATCCTTGAGGCAGGTTTCTTTGCACTCTTCAAGGAGTTTGGCGAGTGGAGTGCCTGCCTTCTTCATATCCAATCCCTCTTGCGTAGTTCCACATAGCAGCGGTATAGAGCGCGGACGTCCGGCTCAGCGCGGTGCTTATTGGCAAAGTCTTCACCAAAAAGCTCGATGTGTAGACCGCCGAGCTTCAAGCGGAAGCCCTTAATCCACAGGGTCATTTCAACGGTGCAGATGACTTCCGGCCAATTGACCGTCATGCCGATACGTGTCATCTCAGTGTTGATAATGTCTTTATCATAGGCCGCATTGTGAGCTACAACGCGATCATGCTTTTCGATATGGTCCTTGATCATGGGCGCATAGAACTCAAAGTTCTTCTTGTCCCAGAGCATCGGATTGCTGATGCCGGTCAGATTGGTAGTGAAGTCAGTCACCGCTTTTGGTGGCTTGATCAGCTGGCCGAGGCTTCCCACCTCAGCCAGCTCTGCACTACTCTCATCAACCGACAGGCCAAAATACTCGATGATATGGGGCTGCGCCGAGATCGGCATTCCCATGTTCTTCATCAAGTCAGTGGTTTCCGTGTCATAGATGAGAGTGAGCATTATTTCATGGCTCCAGGATCAGCTACCGGAGTGATGACATAGCTCATGCCATTCTTGAGAACGCCATCAACGAACTCGAGCATGGCGCTGTAAACCATGTCATCGTGAATGCTGTCCTGATGACCGCCCTTGCTGAAGTTTTCCGCATACCGGCTGAATTTCACGGTCTTCATCATGAACAGCTCGAACCTGATGAAGTCTTCAGCGGTCTTGAGTGTCAAGCCTTCCGGGAACATGGCGACGCACATATCGCCGACCTTGAGGAAGTTGTTCCCGTAAACCTTGTGACGCTCCTGGAACGTTACGCCACCATTGATCAGGATGTCCCCGGCATTTTCTGCACGGTTTCCAGGACCTGGAACTTCCTTGAACTTCTCGTTTATCTTGCTGGTCATGTCAGCCCCTCAGTGGCGATGGGTAGGAAGTGTCCGGGCCGAGACGGCGAATGACCTTGGAATAGTAACCAAGGGTATCGACCGTATCGTAAATCCGGTAGTGATAGTTGCGCTTGGCTTCCAGCACCTTCGGATTGGAGTGACGGCTGGTGAACATTTCCTGCACCATCAGCTCCTGCCAACGCTCCGGGAACTCTTCGCCGTCTTCCAGGTGATAGCCTACGTGGCCGACGCGAGCACGTTCCTGATTGAGGTTATGCAGGTCATGCCAGTTAGGTCCGCTGGTGTAGGTCAGCAGCTCGTATTCCATGCCAGTATCATAATTGAACTGGAGGATACCTTCGCTGATGCCGGTGGTCCAGTTACCGGCACGATCCTTGACGGACACATAGCCAAGGACTTCGTCACGAACCCAGACCGCATCCTGCAATCCGAGAGTGACCTTTGCGTCGTCTGCGTCATCTTCAGTTCCGCAGTACACGCACAATTGATCCAATTTCATAAGTAGTCCCTTTCAGCTTTTGGTGTAGTTCAGACGCCCATCGGGATGATAGCGCCGTTCTGGAACTTGTGGAACTCTGGCTTGCTGAGCATGAAGCCGAGCACGGCAGCGACGGAGTTCGGGTCGGTATATTCCAGGTTCCCGTTGCCCGCTTCCTGATAGCCCTTGGCTTCCTCAGCCGACCAGCCGCGCAATTCCTGCACTCGCTCATCGATTTGATCGGTCATGCCGGTCTTCTTGAGCTTGTTCGGAGCGATACCAAAAACGGTGATGCCGTGGGTCTTGATGAGCTCCCGTGCCATCTGGCGGGTCATCATTTCCGCCGCCGCCTTGGACGCGCAATAGGTGAAGCTGTTTGTCATCGGCAACCGACTGGCCGTACTGATGACGTTGACGACCGTCGGGCGGTAGTCGAACACTCCGTTGAAGATGGCCGATTGAACCATGTTGAAGATAGACCGGCAATTGACATCAAAGACCGCGTCGTAGTCTTCCTGAGTGATGTCCTTGAACCATGCCAACTTCGCGATGCCAGCGCAATTCACAATGCCATCGATCTTGACGCCGTGCTCCACGTAAGCATCCATGAACATATAGACATCTTCCGCTTTGGTGACGTCCATGCCGTTGTCCAGGTCCCATTTTTCAACGTGGAAACCGCACGCTTTAGTCAGTACATCGGAGATTGCCGCTCCGAGACCACTCGATGAGCCGGTAACGATCCAAACCTGTTGACCGTTCTTATTCATGATATTACTCCATTCCGAACTTGCCAGCATGAAATGCCAGCGTTACGATATGCCTCACAGACGTCATCCTTGTCGTCCAGGGCGATGAAGACGGTGCCAGCCGGATAACCTTCCGCCACCTTCATTTTCTCAAATAGTTCCAGCTTGAGGATAGGCTCCTTGGTCTTGGGCATGTCATAGCGGGAGCGCATGTAAAAGTTCTTCACATCGAACTCGCCCCACTTGACAAACCAATCAATGGTCGCCATGAGATATTCATCGCTGCGATCGCTGATAACAATGACGTCAACATTGTCAGTATCTTCGCAGAGATTGTTCAGCAGGTCCATGACGTCCGTGTACGGGATATCATTCTTGCAGAACGCTGCATACTCATCCCACTCCTGAGCCTGATACAGCTCCACGCGATGGCCATTGTTGCAGACCGTTCCTTCAAGGTCGAGAAGGATTACGACGCGGGCGTGTGTCAAATCAAGTCCTCCATGCCGCGCCACAGACGAGCGCTCATCGTGCGTTGAGTGTAGAAATCCCAAGCCTGCTCACCACCGAACTTAGCCTGAAGCTGATCAGCAATGAACTTAGCAAACTCCTCGCTATGAACGTTCTGAAAGATTAGACGGTCAGCATGGCTCTCGCGGGCGAAGTTATCTACGGTGATAACTTTCCATTCTTCACTCGACTGCATCGGCCAACGCTCCATCATAGAAGCCGCTGTCCTTGAGAACACCGCCGTCCGTCTGATCCTTGATCTGCCGCGCCAAACGGATGATGCGACGATCGAGAGCTTCAAGGGTGGGGAAGTGTCCGTCGGCGGCTTCGCTCAACATCACGTTGCAGCCGTAGCCGTTCGCGCTGACGGTGATGATTGGACCGCGCCCGCCGTCACGATGTGTCATGAGGCAGTAGGCGTATCCAAGCTCCCAGCTCGTGCCGGTGTCCCGGTCATCGATGCAGGCGATCACGCACCAGCTACGGAGCAGACCGACAACGTTGGCGTCGAAGATATCCTTCTTGCTGAACGCCTTTCGTTGCTCATCAGTCATGTCCGTAAGTACGGGGTTCAGTTCCCGTGGATCACAAACCCGTAGTTCTTCCTGCAGGAGGATGGCTTTGAGGCGATCCATAGTGGCTTTTTGTTCCGGCGTGAAGAACGGGCCAGCCATATAGACGTCGTATTTGTAGTCAGCAGTACTCATCTGATAGTTCCTTACCAAAAGGGGATTAGACTTCGCTGTCGACGATCCGGTTTTGCCACCATCCAGGATTTTGGCGTCGCTTGGAGAAGGCATATGCCGGATCAATCTGCGGTGAAGTGTAGTGTTGACCCTTCATCTTCATCCAGATCGGGCAGGGCGGAGCGGGGTCTTTGCCTTCAAAGCGCAACACGTTGTCGCGTTCAATAGGGCAATCGTTCCGGCCGTTGCAGGGCAGTATCGGACCGGCTACTTTATGCCCGCCGCCGATAGCTGAATTGAGAGCTTTGAGCACTGGAGCCCAAAGGTCATCTTGACTGATCCAGCAATTGCGCTTGATAACAAGGCTGGTAGCCATTTCCTGCGTCATCGCGACCTCGACATTAAGGGTATTCCGGATGGATCGGGTAATACCCTTGGCGGTCAGGTATTGCACCAAGTCATCCCGTATACTGACGGGCCTGTGGCGCACAAGTTGCGCGCGTAAGGCCAATGGTACGGCCCCAAGCCGCGCTGCAACCATACCGCCAATGAGAAAACCCGATGGCTGGTCTACTGGATCAATACCGGCACGGTTCACCAGTGGAACACTGCCAAAGCCATCAACTTCGCCGATAGCCTGCCAAGGTCCACCGGCAATGGCACTCTTGAAAAGGTTCTTCAAGTCGCGCCACATGTTGCGGATGAGAGTGTCTGGTGCCAGCGCAATTTCCTTGGTCAGTGTGCCCATGACCTTGAGGAGAGTGCGCGGGGTAATCTTCATGGTGAAGTGCGTCATGTAGCACAATGGCAGGTTCATGCGGAAGTCGTCCTGCGGATTGCCGTCGACCATATCCCGCTTCATCTGGACCATCAGTTGCTGAATGTCCGCTTCATAGCCGAACAGACTTGGCTGATAAATCGGCCACTGAGTAAGGTCATCCACGCGGCTGGTACGCGCCCACGCAACATGATCACGGAGCCCAAAAAGTACTTCCCTGACGATGATGGGCGCATAGATTTCCAGGATGAAGTCGTCCATTTCGTTCACCGGTACGTCAATCGCAGCGATGGTTTCAATGGACTTGGTCTCATCGTTCGGCCTGGAATGCTTCCAAGCTCTCAGTATTTTGGTCGTGTGCGGCCGGTCACGGACGACGACATGCATCTCCGCGCCGTGGCAAAAGATATCAACCATAACGATGCTCCCCGAAAGCACGGAAGAAACCGCCGTGTTGAATTTCCCCGTAGTGAACGCGGTGAAGAACCTCGCTCAGTTCTTCCGGTATCCAGTGCAGTTCCGGGAAGCCGTTCTGCTTCAGGAAGCCGGTCAACTTGAGCAGCTCAACTTTGACCTCCTCCGCAACGCGGAGAAAGCCCTTATTGCCATACATCGAAACTTCGATCATGGTCTTGTAGACGACTGCCGCCATGTCCCCGAGCTTGATAATCCAGCCTTCTCGGTCATTGCTTTTGGCACTCTCCCAGTCGTACATGAAGTTAACGCCGAGAAAGTTTTCCAAGTGCGTAACGGCTGCGAGTTCCACTTCCTTGAAGGCGGCGCTGACCCGAGCATTTGCGTGCTTTGTCGGACGAGCGATGTCACCAGTGAGGCTTTCCTCAAGGTCATGGACCGTGGCGCGTGTGAGCAACACTTCCATGTCAATGCCGATGCCTTCGTTGCGCAGTTTGCGACCGACGAACAAAGCCCAGATGACCATGAAGCCGGTGTGCTCCAGATCGTTTTCAGGCTTGATCAAATGATCGCGGCTATACCGCTTGATGTTGCCAAACTGATTGACCACTTCGAACATGTTCTGCAGGAAGCGGTCAATCCGTTGGCGTTCCATCAGCTCTTTATGTCGTTCTTCCAAGCTGATTACTCCTCGGTAGCAGAGGTTGACTTGCGCAGGCGCTTGCCATCCTTGCCGATTGGTGTGATTTTTGCGACCTTCCCGACATGAATGCCGAGCTCCTCGAAGGGAACTTCTTCACCCTTGCGGAGCTTTTCCCTGACGAACGCCTGGAGGGTCGCCGCGTGGACGCCTTCCTTGAATTCGACGTCGGCTTCCGTGTCCCACTGCTTGAAGAGTTCACCAAAAAGGGCGAGAGCTTTATCGCGGAGAGACTTGGGGAAGTCCATTGTGATGGTCGCAGTGAGCAGCTTTTCGCCGCCAGCTTCCACCAGCTTCTGGATGGCAATCTCGCGATCGTATTCTTCCTTCGGCAAGCTACCGGAAACGAAGTCTGCGATCTTGACCTTAACCCCAGGAAGATTGCTCATGGGATCGAGATGGGTAAATTCAGGCACCTGAGCTTCCGCCATGAGCTCAACGAGCGCCTTGGTTTTCAGGTGATGATAACGGCCGCTATTGGCTTTCAGCGCTTCGTTGAGGCTCTCAATAGTTTCCTCAAGCTCGGCGCATTCCTTGCACATGGCGACCAGCCGCTCGATGACTGGTGCGGAAGCCGAAGCTCCCGCACCATCGAACAGCTCTTCGTCTGAGGCTTGTCCGGGGATCAGGCTCATTACATTGCCTGCCCGGTATCAGCCTGACCTTCGCTGCGACCGCCGCCGCCACGACCGCCGGAAACTTCATCTTCAAGCGACGACTTGTCCGACTGGACCTCGCCCTTGTCGATGCTTTCGCGGAACTCGAGGATGAGCTTGTGAATGTGCTTCCAGTTGTCAAGCTCGGTGAGCTTCGGACCGGTCTCGATCTTCCAGCCATCCCATGCGCCTTCGGCATTGCTTTCCGGCACGGTGGAGAGGATGTAAGAATGGTAGAACAGCGGAGCCTGGAACTCTGTGCCATCAGCGCGAGGGATCATGACGTTCTGGGCGCGAGTGAGCCAGCTCCGGCTCTTCTTGAGCTGCGTGCTGGTCATGGCGATGAACGACTTGCGGTTCCGTGCCGACAGGTTGAGGACATAGAATTGCGCAGTTTCGGAAACGTAGTTCCCGTTCGGCAGGACGTCCTTGTTCTTGGCGTCCTTTTCCGTCTGATCCAGGATGCTGCCGTTGTCATGAACAGCGACGAGACCCTTGCCAGTGTTCCGGGGAGCCCATTCAAGCCACTGCTTGAAGAAGTGAACCGGAATAACGTGGATGGCTTCTTCGAAGACTTCCGTCAGGCCGACGTCATAGATCATGCCTGGACGCAGGTCCGGATTGAATTCCGGCTTGCCGCGTGTGACCTGAGGGCTCAAGCCCTGCAGAATGGTGATGCGCGGAATGAGCAGGTCTTTGGCGGTAACGTTTTCAAAGCCGGTGGAAGCACCAGTGTCGAAAAGTTCCGCTTCAGCTGCCAATGCGAGAGCGTTCGCATCTTGTTCGGTTACGACAACTTCCTTGGGTTCAGCCTTGGAAGCAGCGGTAAGAGATTTAACCATGTTGGGGTTTTCCTTTGATGAGCTTGTGGCGGGCCTTCCGTCCACATTTTGGCTCAAGTTGCACCTTATACGCTGCTTTGGGGTAAAGGCAAAGACAAAAATAAGTTATGAACAGTTATTTAATTCCTCTAACAAAAACAAATACTTAGTCGGTTCGATCCGTTGAGGATATCAGCTGACGTGAGTTCTAAATTAGCTCTTGCGTCGGCTTTAAATAACAGGTACTTTGCAGCCTGTACTTTATCATCTGGGGGTTTCATGAACAGCCGTTTCACCGCTGCAAAGCAAGCGTATATTAAAGGTCTAAATCACTTCATCGAAACCTACCCAGACAATAATCTCACCGCAAAGTTCGAACTTGAAACTGCCGATCGCCTTTGGCATCGCGTAGAGCGGGAAGGCGTCACCGTCCATGACGGTTGGATCGGCATTCGCATTGCAGCCAAGCTGCTCAACATTCCCAACACCGACGCAAGCTGGAAAGCGTACCTAACGGGTGCGCGGGCGGTCCGTGGTTCACTAGGAGGCTAACGTGAAATTGATTGCAGGGATACCTGAAGACGTTCTAGCGGAGCATAATGGCACGGTTAAAGCCATGAAGCTCCAGGCATACCAGCTCGCTCTGGACGTCGCTAGGATGCGCGATGATGATCGCAAGCACACTGGCTATAAGAATGCCGATGAAGTGATTTTGTCCTATGCCGATAGCATCGAAAAATTGACCGTAAAGTTGGAGAAGAAGTATCCAGCATGACCGAAAAGAACTCAAACAATCCGCCCTATGCCGTTGTCGAATTGGACAAGGCTTCATATGACTTCATCATGGAAAACTGCGACAACAATATCGCTTTTGGTCTCAGCGCTTTGATGACCGTCAGCGAGAGCGGCGCTCGCAAACTGGTTGACCTGATGGAAAGTTTCAAGGCCATTAAGGCGTCACTGGAGAAAGGTAAGTTATGACCGACGTCATACCGCATAAGGATTTGCCGCACTACCATTTGTTCACTGACCGGCAGCTCGAGAACGATGAGCGTGAATACGAAGTAGAGCTTGAGCGCAACTGGAGGGACATGACAGTTCGTGAACGTGCCGAGATGAAACAAAAGCTAAAGGCCATCCAGAAAGAGCAGCGGAGCCGATTACGATGAACGCCCAAAAGGTCAAGCGGGATCGCAACGGACAACTGCGCATTCATATCGTCCAGGTGATGACCGGTCTAGGACGACCGGTCACAGCTTCCGTCATCGCTGACCGGTGCGATAGTCGCTGCCCTGAATTGATGACCGATGGCGTAAGTCTGTTCGTTGTCGCTACGAACCTTGGCTTCCTCCGTACGGAGGGCGTCACCATGCGCCGCAACTTCAGGACAGGTCGCAACATCACCGTTCGGGGTGTTGAGGTCGGCGAAGACGGAATTGTCCACAGTAAGATCATTCAAGAGACCGTCGCGCTCTGGTTTCTCCAGAAGGAATGGTCTCGGGAAAAGCTGAACGAATTTCAGGAACAGTTCATCATTGAGATGAACGCAAAAAGGAAAGCCGCTGCTGATGCACGAAAAATTCATCAATCGACATGACGAAAAGCAGGTCATGGGTCGCCTAACGGAGGAGTTTGCTGAGGTGCTCACCGCCCTTGGTAAATCATACCGTTTTGGTTTCGACAGTCATGATCCGACTGTACCGGTCAAGGATCGCGAAAGCAACGCCGCGTGGCTGCTTCGTGAAATGGATGATGTCCTTGATGCGATCCGTGACGCCGCACCATTCCTTGACAATTACTTGCTCCCGAAAGAGCGTGGATTGTCGTACCAAAACCTCGCTGCTTGGTGCAATCCATACTCTCTTCAAAATCAGGCGGTTGAAGTAGGGACTCCAGATTTGCCGCCTTCCTACGACCTCACGTTCAAGACGGTGCAGTCGGCCTGCGCGGACCGCGACAATCTCTGGGCCAAAGGACAATGGACCTTGCGCGATAACATCGTGGAGTTCAACGAAGAGTTCGGTGAGTTCTGCGGCAACGTCAAACGCCTGCGCCGGATCGAGCTCGGGCTGAAAACGGACGGCAAGACCGAGGCTGAAATCAAGCAGGGCTTGAAGGATGAGCTCGGGGATTGCGGCGTTGTCCTGTTCAACATCGCCAACAAAATCGGTCTGGATTTGGGTGACTGCATCCGGGACAAGTTCAACAAAACATCCGTCAAGTACGGATTTGATGTGAAGGTGTAGCATGGACATCAACATCAACGGAATAGACCGCGAGCAGTGCCAGCAGGAAACGATCGTTATTGGCGTCAAAGTTGAGTATTATGTCAACCATAATAGCGCCGCTAGGGCCGATGCTAACCGTGCTGAGCTACGGGCGCGGGCTGGCGCGGGCTGCTACACGACCGTTCATTTTGACAGACAATCGGTACATGGCTGGTCTAACCTGGACAGTGCCATAGCTCTCGTTCTTCGCTGCCATGAGTTCGGCCGGGAAGCGTATCGCGAGGACTTGGTGAAGTTCCTTGGCATTAAGGAGCGTCGCTAGGCTTGCTTTTGATCCAGGTCCATGCCAGTGTGGACCGGGAAAGGGGTTTACCATGACATCAACAAAAGCCAACTGCTACGCGCTCCTGGACGCTTGCAAAAACAGTCCGCTGTTTTGCAATCAAAACCTGCGCACGGATATCGTCGGGCATGCACGCCAGCTCTTTGACGTTGATCCAGATGAATGGGTCACCTGCGAGACATGGCCCAAAATAATGAGCCTTTTGGGGATCACTACAATGGAGGAGGAAGCCTTCTTCACGCGCATCACCAATTGGGCGGAAAGCAAGACAGAAGCGCTGGCACTGTTCGAGGAACAGATCGTCCGCATACATGGGAGAAGGTCACTTGGCGGATAGCTTAGACGAAATCCTGGACGATCACATTACGGCGTTGAAGTATGCCAGCCCGAGTGGTCAAAAGAAAATGATCAAAGGATTGATCGAACATTCCTTCCGGACCGGCTTCGTCGTCGGTAACGGATATGTAGACTTGTCGCATGAGGATGCGGCACTCGTGGATCAATGCTGGCGTGAGTATGACCATGCTCCACCTTTCAAGGAAAATACCTGATGCGATATTTCGAAAACCTGCGCATGGGTTGGATCATTGAACTTATTCAAATATACGGCTTCATTAATCGTAAGCACGTTGTCAAGAAGTTCGGCGTAAGCGAACAGATAGTCAGCAAAGACTTTTCGAATGTCATGAAACTGCATCCGCAGCTCATGCGCTACAATGAAGTTGACAAATGCTACTGGCTGAAGGAGCCGCTTTGATGCTGATCTGTTCCATAAACTATAACTTTGACTACAACGTGCTCACAGATGAGCAGAAGGTAGTGTTCCTGGATAACTGGCCGCTCGCTAAGGGTAATCTCAACAAAGACGGATCGCTTGATCGCTATAGCGTTCCCAGAATGCGCATGAGCATGGAGGAGGTTGCGAACCTCACAAGGGCTGGCGTCACACAGTTCGACATTGAAGGTGTCGACGGAACGATGCTCACCAAAATGCGTGATCGTGGCGACCTGATGGATCGTGGCGGACCGCTGGATTACCAAGCCGGAAGGCTCATCCAGATAACCGTTGCGGACAACATGCTCATGTTCGTCAACGAGGTGGAATGGGAAGACGATTGCTGCACACAGGACGTTCAGAAACGCCTTGACGAAGGATGGCGCATCTTGGCTGTATGTCCACCGAACGCCGCCCGCCGCCCCGACTACATTTTTGGTCGGACGAAGCCCAAAGACAATCGTTGAAGAATTAATTGCCATAATGCAAGAATTCCGGTACGCGGTCCTTGCATTATATATGGGAGCAGTTTAAGCTCTAGTCATTGGTGCAAACCAAGCAACGGCAGCGCATCCAAGCCAATCCAAACAAAGGGAATACCGGCATGACCTCCAAGCATTACCTCACTTTTGTCGCAGGACAGCTCGCAGCTCACCAGACGGAAGAAGACGCCACGGCGCACAACACGGAAAAGGGCGGCGATGTAATCATCAACACCGTCGAAGAGCTGGTCGCATCGACCGCCATCAACATCGATCCGCATTACATCACGCTCTACAATCTCGCCTCCAAGGCTGTTGACAACGACGCCAAGGCGCTGAAGGCCAAGGACCTCGGCAAGGACAAGGCCATCGCCGCCACGAAACTCTTTGCTGCCCTGGACGCCGCATTCGGCACGCCGGAAGCGCAGACCGCATCCGACCTCGCCGGCGCTGTGAAGCCGGAGAAGAAGGCCCGCGTCAAGAAGGACAAGGAAGACAAGGCGCCGTCCGGTCCGATGGGCATTTACGGCAAGCGCTTCTGGGTCGTTGCTCCACGTGAAGGCGCTCCGCGTCGTCCCCCGGCTGAACGAGGCAATCCGGCTCGCGGCTTCAACTCGATGCGCGTCATCAAGGAAAATCCGGGCATCTCGACGGAAGACTACCTCGCCAAGGGCGGTCGTCTGCGCGACCTGGACAAGGACTACCGCGTCAACAAGAACATCCTGGAAGTCATCGGCGACGAAGCCACCCGCGCTGCCTTTGTCAAGGAAACGCTTGCTGCCCGCGCCGTCGAAGACGTCAAGCTCGCTGCCGAAGTGAAGGCTGCGGCCGAAGCCAAGGCTGCTGCTGACAAGGCCAAGGCTGAAAAGAAGGCTGCTGACGAAAAGGCCGCTGCCGACAAGAAGGCAGCTGATGAAGCCGCCGCTGCCAAGGCTGCTGCTGAAACGACTACCGCTACCGCATAACCGTTCAAACCCCTTTCGGTTATGTGAGAGCCCTGAGTGCAAGCCCCCTCGCACTCAGGGCTTTTTGATACCAGCATAAGGAATATGCTATGGATGCGATTGTTTGGTGGAAATTCACCGACGGTGAAGGTAAGAAGAAATTCAAATACGGCCATCTGATCGGAGCTGTTTACGACGATCGCCAAAAACGCACGATCGGTATAGTCTGCCGCAAGGAACATGGAGCTCACGGTTGCTTCCTTGAAAAGGAAATGACTGCCCTGCATTTTGGTGAACCGCCAAAGGATCATGAGGAAGTTCCTAACGATATGACGGAATAATCCAATTGCTGAGCGTTTTGCTCTTGCTTTATAACTGTGCTCCATTAGAGTGAGTTTAAAGCAATTCTGCTTCGGTTTAAATAGAGGGATTTGGAAATGGCTCACGCAGTGGAAACAATGGCTTTTGCCGGTGAAACTCCTTGGCACGGTCTCGGCAATAAAGTCGTCGGCAGTGTCACAGTTGATGAGATGCTGGTAGCTGCCGGTCTCGATTGGGGCGTTGTCAAGCGTCCGTTGTTCGTGGAAGCCGGTGATGAAAAGATCATGATCCCGAACAAAATGGCGCTGATGCGTGACACGGACAATTCCATCTTCTCGGTCGTCGGCAAGGATTGGCAGCCCTTCCAGAACAAGGATGCGATGGAGTTTTTCCGGGAGTATACCGAGACAGGCGGCGCGACACTTGAAACTGCCGGTGCGCTGCATGGCGGGCGCGTCGTCTGGGGATTGGCCAACATCAAGAAGGGCTTCACTCTCAACGGCCGTGATCAGGTCAACGGCTACATCCTGCTCATCGTTCCGCATGAAAGCGGCGTCAGCAACTCTGCCCGCACGACGGCCGTCCGCGTGGTCTGCGCGAACACTTTGGCGATGGCGCTTAGTCAGGCCAACAACCCGGAATATCGCCAGTCGCACGCCAAGCCGTTTGACGTGAGCAAGGCGAAGGAGACCATCCAGCTCGCACAGGAACAGATCGCCCTCCACGAGGAGGAAGCTATCGCACTCCAAAAGCTGAAGCTGAATGCGATCGACACCATGACGTTCCTCGCGAAGAACTTCCAGGTCGCGGAAAGCCATGAGAAGGCTCAGGTGCTGACACTGCTCACGAACCCGAGCCTTCAGAACAAGACACTCGGCAACGTTCTTGCGAGTGTGGTCAATGCTCCGGGCGCGACGCCGGGGAACGGATGGGGCGTGCTCAATGGCGTAACGCATTGGGCTGACCACGTTGCTGGCAAGTCCCAGGACGTTCGCCTCTACAATAGCTGGATGGGCAAGACGGGTCAGATCAAACTGGACGTCAAGCGCCAGCTTCTTGAAATGGCGGACTACGCTTTGGCCGCATAATTCAAACGGAGCCCGGTTAACAGCCGGGCTCTTTCACATAGGAAAAGGGAACTTTCCGATGTCTGACAAACTAAAGTCACTTGAAGAACTGAGCGCACACCCCGCGCTTTTAAAGGGGCTGGCAGTAGCGCAGGCTAGCGGCGCTACCAGCACACCAGCTAAGGCGGAAGAGGCTACCACGGCGCCTACAGACGCTCCTATTGCGCCTGCAAACGGGCTAGGCTTGGCTTTGCTACCGGCCTACCGCTTTGACTACGTGAACTACCGTGGCGAGATTAGCACGCGGGAAGTTATCCCTAGGTTCATCCATTACGGCAAGAGCGAGTTTCATCCTGAAGCTCAGTGGATGATGCGTGCGCTGGATATCTTCAAAGGTGCTGAGCGCGACTTTGCCATGAATGATATGTATCCGCCGAGCTTCGTCGATAAAGTCGTGGATGTGCTGGAAGCGACGGGGGCTTATCAGGAAAACCTGAATGCCACGATCATAGAGCTGCATGGAGCGCCCGGACACACGAGCAGCGAAAGCACTGAGACGCTCCGCCAGATCATGGTCCGCCGCGTCCGCACTCTTTCCAAGCATTTTGGTATTATCAAATGAACGGCTTGGTCAGCATTTACGAAGCGATCTACGAATATCGCAATCACGATGGCGGAGTACACTCCACTGACATCATCTATACTGCGGATGATGCTAAGGAAGCTGTCCGCGCTGCCGGTCGGTTCTGGGATGGTCGTCAGCGGAATGTTCCGGATCACTTCGGCAAAGTGATTTGCGTCAAGGTTCATCCGAGAACGCTCGGCCCGATTGGCGATGATGGACAATTGCACAATGGTCGTGGCCTGTTCGGCTATGAATGGAAAATTGATACCGCTGGCATGATGCTGGCGGATCACATTAACGCATGGTGTGAGCGATGAAGAAGATGCTTGTTTCTGTGATGAGCGCAGGCGGGTTCGGCGGCGCTGAGGCTGAGTTGCCAGAAGGGTTCACTCCTGACGTTCTTGGGATGGCGCTGGCAAATATCATTCGTGAGGCGTTGGAGACTGATCCGTCTTCCGTGCTTTGTGACCTCACGATGACTATCCGCTTCGAGGAAGGCTAATGCAGGTTCACACTGTGAAGAGCGAGCTGTCGGATGGGACGGTCGTTTGGTCCGTGGTACTTGTGATCAATACGGTTCGGCCGGAGGACAAAGAAATCATTGTTCATATTCCTGCTGACAGTCAGGTTCATGCAAGGCACATCAAACATGCGGTGGAACTCTAATGCTCAAAAACGCCCTGCGCGATATCAAATTGACCCAAAAACAAAAGACCGTTTTGGGCGGTATCGCGCAGGACATCATCCGTGATGCATTGCTGCGTAGACCGGGAGCTGGCTTGAACGGAGCGGTGCTGGCAGTCTACATCAGTGGACTAACGCACGGTCATGAACTGACAATGGAGATGGTCAACAAAGGGAAGATAGAGGGGTTGGATTTATGAACAAGGAATATCTCGGCGATGGCGTTTATGCGGAAATTGAAAGTTTCCAAGTCAAGCTGACGACTGGCCGTAGTCAGATTTATCTTGAGCGCTCGGTGTTCTTGAAGCTCAAGGAATACTTTGAAAAGAACAAGGATGAGGTCCAATGAAAACTATTGAACGAATGAAATTCATCTTCGTCAGCGCAGTGGAAGCCGCTGACCGTCTGCATATTGACTGGAACTATCTTGAGAGCAATGGCGTGCCGCAGCTTCAAGGTCGCGTGCATTCCAGCAAAATGTGGGACCCTGCCAACTATGAGCCAGAAATGGAAATCATAGTCTGCTATCAGCCGCCGCAGTACACCGATGGCTTTGGTAAGCTACGGACGCCAGCGCCGCGCGGGCTTGTACGCGGACGGTTCATTCGACATACCCCGAGCTATGCGAGCGCGGGCTGGCATTGGCTGCACTTCACCGTCCAGTTTCAGGCGAACGAAGGTCCGGAGCAGTTTGAACCGAAACAGTTGGTGCAAATCCAGACGGACAATACGCCGCAGATTGACCTTGCGCCGCAGCTCCGGGAAGATGAAGTGTTGGGGACTGACCTTGTGCGGGTCAGCGTGCAGGTGGACGAAGACGAAGTTGTTGAAGGTCACAGGGACCTGGAAGGTATTCCAGGAGTTGAAGTATAAGTCCTTGTAATAGGTCCAGGAGCTGTTAAGGTTGGCTCCTGGACTACAACGCAAAGGGGTTTGCAATGAAGCGAGATTACGTGAAAACAATGGAGGCTATCATTCAGGATTTGTCCAAGAATGGTGGCCGCTTTGAGTTCAGCTTCGATAATGGTCGCGTCAGTCGCACCATGACTTTCAAGCCCGGCTTTAGTCTTGCAAAAGTTGATGAGCTGATTGCCATGATGGCGAACAGCGCTGCACGGGAGCTTGAACAATGAACGCCTCTACACCTGAAATGCGCATCCGCGCTATGAGCATCACTGAGCTGACCACCGTCCTGGATCGTTCCAGGCGCCTGCTCGCAGATAGCGATGAGACCAGCCAAGCGGCAAAGTTCCTCGGCAAGCGCACTCGCAATCTCAAGATGACTGAGGCGCGTGCAGTCATCGCAACCCGTCAGCTGCTCATCATGATCGAAGCTGAGATCGCACGGAGGGCTGTGTGATGGCACCGCTCAACAAAACAATTCTCGCTGGCATGTTCGCATGCACCAATTCCGGCCTCGGCCTTGACACTGGCGTTCTGTTGAGATTGCTCCAGACGCCGCCGAAGATTGTGTCGGAAGCGACATATTATTTCTGTGAACAGTATTGCGAGAGCGAAAATGACCTCGCAATGTTCGGCGAAGAAGCGGAAATGTGGGCTGACAAGTTGAAAGACATGGACGACGATACGATCCGCACTTTGCACTTTGAGCGGATCGCGCTGTACGATGAAATCGCTGCAATGGTAAAGGGGAATTGACTGTGAATACTAAAATGAAAATGAACCAAGTGCGCAAAGGCGAAGTCGTTCGCTTGAGCTTCACGGTTCATCAGGCAATGGATGAAGCTGGCGTCGTCGTGCTCAAGGGGCGGTATGGTGAAAAGCCATTGGTCACAGTCGCCGTAAACGCTCCCGAGCTGTCGGTTGAAGTGAGCAGTCACCTTATCGTCACGAACGATATCATCCATTGGGATGGTCACTACGGTCGCTCGGCAGGGTGGGGTCGCGTTATGGGCATTCATGACAAGTGGTTCATAGTCAGCGAGTATGACGCGCATCCAGATCGCCCGTTCTTGGTCCCGAACAATCTCTGCACACGCGATCCGGATACTACCGAGGAGCGCGACGAGCTGCGGAGGAAGTCCGTTGAATAAGCGCCAGTATTTGAACGCGATCCTGGAGACGCAGGAAGAGCTCGGTGGCGGTGGCATTTTCCTTGACGCGCATATTAAAGGCGTCGAAAAGATGACGGAATGGGAATTTGCAAACTGGATCGATCGTATTACGACCACGATCCGCAGGAGGTGGGCCGATGAGCAAAGAGCTTGAAGACGGAGATCGCGTTCAGCTCAAGTCTGACAAGACATGGGTTGGCAGCATTGATGAACTGTACGCCACTGAAAAGGGCGTGCCGGGGGTTTCGGTGGTCTGGGATCGCACTGGCTGCATCTCGGACCTTGAGCTTGATCAAGTGGAGGCTGAAGATGGCCAGAGAGCTTGAGGAAGCCGTTCCTATCATCAGAGAGCTATGCTTCCAGATTTTGAAGCTGGCGACCCCTGCGGAAGCTAACACATTGTTGAAGGAGGCTCAGAGCTTCCTGAATAAGTATAATCCAATTATGCGGACGGTGATTGTCAAATCTGAAGAGCCTGTCATGGAAATTGAAGAAGATTTCCTACGCTTTGAGGCGGCGAACGGCTGGCCCTATCGTTGGACTGAGGAGGATATGTTCACGCATATCACCGCCTCGCTCATGAACAAGAAACTGTTGAGGACGCTCTATGATAAGGGCGTCCTTGATGTGCATGATATTATCAACATCACAGGGATCATTAGCGGTCCCTATTATTTCAAGGGGAAGTATTCTTATGACATTTGATGATGAGATGAAAGACTTCATGGCAGGTGCTCGCCAGAGCAGTGAGTCGGTGATTGACCCAAAAACGCTCTACCGTTTTGGGCATCATCCGGACCCGATCGTCGATTGGGAAGTTGAGGTAGAGTGCCTGCACTCCGGCATGTTGGACCGTGAGCTCGGGCTGGAAGAATACGCTGGCGACGGATACGGCTGGCAGGAGCTCCTCGATCGCATTGTTCCGGCAATCCAGTTCGGTGCGAACCTGCCGCGTGATGAAGGCAACGTCGCTGCCAATTATCTGAAGCTGGTGCATATTGAAAACTGGCTGAACGATAACCGTTGGCGTAGGCCAGTCACTCCGATGCAGAAGGATACGCTGAACCGGTTTTACCGCGCTGAAGGCGGAGTGCCAATACAGATCATCGAAGTGATAGGGACAGGCGACGAGCAAGTTCTCAAGGTGCTGGAAAGCAAGCGGTCGATCCAGCGGGAACAGATAGTGGCGATGGAGGAGGGGCGTAAGATCGTCATCCTGCCAAATGAAAAGGGGGTCACCGAGCGTTTCAAGGAATGGTTCCGCGCCGCCAACGATCGCACCATCCTGCTCATTCTGACTTCGGTGTTCTTCAGCGCTCTGAGCGTCGCTTGCACTATCGGCGCGATGGTGACCCGATGAGCGGTCGAGGTAGGTTCCGGCATCTGCAGCCGAAGAGCATCAAGAACCAGCGCATCCTCGCGATCGCTAGAGCGAACACTCACCTTACGGCGATTGAGCTTCTTGAGGTTGTGCGGGTTGAATTCCCGGCGCATACGGAAGGTCAGCTCCGCATGATGATACATCATTATGATGTGCCAGTCAAAGTCAATAAACGTGCATGGCCTACCAAGAAAAAGGGTCCAGCCTATGCGGGCAAGCCAACGGCACCAGCAGCCCCTGCACCAGTGCTAGGACCGTTGCACACGGCCATACACAGCTATCATGGCCGTAGCCGGTACTTGCCCGCCTACTACGAGCTGTAGCGCGTGGCGGGCCGCATTTACGTCCGTTGGCGTAGACGTTTGCCGCCACTTAGTTTGAAGGAGCAGATGGAGATAATATGGAAAACGAAAGGCGTTGGCTTTCCTTCGAACTTGACAGTGTGGGTCGTCAAAGACGGATACATCAGAAGCTTCCGGAAGGGTACTCCTCGCGGTCGGCTGAGGTTCAGAGTTGGCGTCCATATGAAGCCGAAAGATGGAATTGGACGGCCCAAAAAGTAATGACTGGACTGGTCAATTTGATGGCGCGGACGGAACCGGTTTTTGAATACCGGCAGGGACTGAGCTTCGTCACCAAGCAGGAGATCATGGGCGGTGATTGTGTCTGGTTCGACGAGGCTGCGGATATCTCATACCTCGGTTGGGACTTGGCTTCTGAGGCTTCATGGTCCGTACATTATTGGATGACGCATATGGAGGAGTTGAGGTTGTATAATGCCAAATTGTTCCGTAGTATGCACTTGTAAGAGTACACGCCGCCTGAGCCAAGCACGGCAGCGCGGCACGGCGTCGGTTCTACAACTGACAGAAAAGGGGATTATCGTGGTCGAAGTAACGAAGAAGACTATTCACGTTCGCCTGCTAGGCAAGGGCGGCGAGCTCCACGCAGAAGGTGGGATTTCTATTGATATAATCAATCATCACTTGGTTTGCCGCGATGATAAGATTTATGCCTATGTTCCGGGCGGCACTGTCATGAGCAACGTGTTCATGGAAGTTGATTGGCCCTTCCTTATAACGGAGTTTTGATCATGGTCCTTGGGGGAAACGGCACGACCTTTAAGGCGGTCATGTATGAACAGTATGGCGACTGGAGCTTTGTGAGCTGCTTCAACCACGAGCACGAGATCATGCGCTTTGTGGAGCGGTTCAAGGAGCACGATCAGCGGCATGTGAAGTGGCCGACCGTGATTGAGGTTCCTATGGAGGAAGGTGCAAGACCAGCGCATTGGGATCAAGGCGTTTGGGTTTGCGTGTTCACTCGCAAGGGTGAATGGAACGTTACCAGCGACCTTAAATCGTGGTCCAAGGCGAAGGCGCACGCTGACGCCAGACTGTTGACGGAGCGCGATGTGGAGCGCGGCATTGCCGATGTGACCATTCGTTGCATTCCCTATCCGGAGGGGTATGACGGTGTCCGATGAAGATGACAGCTTGAAGCTGAAACAAGCGGCCTTTCGGAATTATCGACGGTTCAGGTTCCGTATGAAAGTCGGTAATTCATCCTGGACGCCTGAGTTCACTGCCATGAGCCAAGCGTCCTATCTGCGGCGCGCTGAGGCTATGGAAGCGGAGTTTCCGGAGTTCAAGCGCATTTACGATGAAATGGAGCGTATCCGGAATGGACGATAAAGAAATGGTGGACGCGTACCTCAAGGAGCGCGACACCAAAAACAATGAGCAGCGCGATAACGCTTGGCGGAAGTATTATATCACCAAGCGGATGCAGGCGGCGACTGCGGAAAGTAAACCGAGCCCTGTCCGTGATTATATGCGGAGGGCTCGGCTTGAAGTGCTTGCGAAGATTGAAGCAGAATACCCTGACTTCAAGGATATGTACGAAAGGACTTACCGTGTTACAACGTGACGGGAAAAAGATGACGAACGATGAATGCAAGGCGTTTGACCTTGGAGTGGAATACCAGCGGAAGAAGGAGGGTACTCATCCGTATACGGTCGGCCCGAACATGATGCTGCAAATCTTCCATCCTTTGGGCATGAGCGATCTGAGCGATATGCAGGCGATCCTTGATCAGGTGGAGCGGAGGCTGGAGCCGAAGAAGCCACGCCCGATCAGTGACAACGCCCTGCAGGAAAACTTCCGGTCAAATGCGACACCTTTGTGGCGGGAAATTTTTGACGCTCTGCGGACACATGAATTATCCAATATGATGGACCCGGATCAGCAGGGTTATTATCCGCTCGTCGATCGCCTGAGCCGGGATGGCGGCGGTGTCAGCATCGCGGACGGCGAAGAGGAGATCGCCAGCATCGTGGATTTGGTGCATGAGATCATCGCCAAAAAGCGTGAGTTGGTTTATGATCAGCTCACCAAGTCAATCACTACTGATCCGGATAAGACATTGCCGAACCTGGATCACTTGCGGATAAATCCGATACCTGTCAAGCTGGAGCCGGAGCAGGGCTTTGCTGATCTGATCGAGCTAGGCTCTGACGGCTGGTATTGGATCGACGATAGCGGCAAGCGCAATGGACCGTTCGAAACTCCAGCGGCTGCGGAAGTTCAGGGCAAGGTCTACTATGCAGCATTGGAGCGCGGCGATGCATAAGGTCACCTTTGAAGTTGACGCAACAAAATTGTTCGATGCGTTGCATGATATGAAAGGTGAAACCGCTGAGCTTGGAGCACGCGTCGTCGCTGCCCTGCTCACTGGTGAGGCTGGCATGATCGAGCGGATCGGCATGGCGTTCTATGGCGTCTATCCCAGTCCGCAGCTAGAACCTGAGCCGGAACTTTATCGTAAGGTTATTGAATACATCTACGGTGAAAACAGCAACGAAGCGATCGGCGGCTGGCAGAAGATGATGGAGGGCGGTATGACGCCGCCATTGCCACTGGAAAAGCATCTCATAGCTCAAGGGCTGGCTGGGAGACGGTTCGTCGACCCCAATCCGGATGACACTGAGCTGTATCCGATAGGGCATCCAAAGAACCCGCGCTAACCCTCAACACTCCCCGGATCGTGCATTGCATTGTCCGGGGTTTCCTATATTGTGGGAGCAGTTCCACAAGGGGTTAAGGCAATGAAGTTCCTCAAGAAAAGCCCACAGCGCGGTCGTCGTATGGTGTACGGCAGGGTTGAAAGTGCATACCTTGTAAAGCGTGAGGGCGAGACCTGCTACCGGCGCATTTACGAGGACTGGACGCAGCTCGAACAGAACGGCAGCACGAACCCGAAGAAGTGGTCTCCGGTGCCTCTGGTGATCATGGTTAAAGGCGAGAAGATTGCCTTTGATCGCAACGACTTGCCCAAGGAGAATTGATATGGGTTATCGTAGTCATCCATGCCCATGCGGTAGCGGTCAGGAGTCCTCCTGGAACTATGATGCACGCGGCATTGAATTGTGCCGGTCCTGTGACGTTTGCCATGACACCGAAATGGCGAAGTACCGGCCGGAAGTTTTAACGGACTCGAACTATCACGCTGATGAAGATATCGACGGCGATGATGGTGGAAAGTGGGAATATTGAAATGAGCACACTCGGACCATGCAATCTCGTCGTTTGGTACGGCGAGCACTATGAATATGAGCTGCGCAACGACGAAGCGGAAAAGTGCGTGAAGGAAGCCAAGCGGATCACCGAGAGCGTCGGCGGGCAGTGCGGCATGGTCAGCAAGGTTATGATCACCGACAGCGGTGATTGCTGCATTTTTGAATGGCGGTTCGGCGAGGGCGTTGTCTTCCCGACCAGAGAACAGTGCGCAGAGGAGTTGAAGAAGAATGACACTTAAAATCCGATACAGCGTTGTCAGCGTGAACAACTATGGCAATACCACGAACACCGTGATCACCGGCAGCTATGCGGAAAAGCTGGCCGATGCGCACTACAATGAACTGGTGCTTGACAAGAACACAAAGTACGTCGTAGAGCTGGTGTTCAAGGATGACGACAAGCAGGGGAATGTCCGTGCGGAGTTCTTCGCTAAGAATGGTCCGGTCGTCGAAGAACAGATTTTCCCACGGAAGCCGCGCACTCGTGAAGAGTATGCTATTCATATGAGTACTCGTCAGGGTGACAGCCGAGACAATGGCGGGTTCTTCACGGCTCACGTTTGGCGTGACATAGATGGACATGAGCGCATCCTTGATAACGCCACGGCATGCCTCAATGACATCGTCAATTATGAAAATGAGCTAATGAAAAAGAGCCCAAAAAATTACGAGGATTTTTGGGCGGTGACCGGTCGGGATTATGACCGGTGGGGTAGAAAGGTCCCAGCGACGACCGGTCCAGCTTCCTCGGAGTGACCGGTCCGATATGATGACCGGTCCAATGACCGGCTTGGTTGAACGACCGGTCCAATGACCGGTCCAATATCACACAGGAGAGAACAAATGGCAGATGTGAAAATTGCAGGGAATACCGTGGCGATGCTCCGGGAGGCGTGGCCTGAGGAGCTGGCTAACAGGCTCAACAGTGACATCTGGGTGGCGTATGTCGATTGCCTCTGCGACATGGAAAGCTACGATGATGAGCTGAAGCTTGCCGATCTGATGGCGAAACTCGGGGATGGTTTCTGATGCCTAGCAGAACATTCCTCTTCTCGATGGCGATGAGCCTAAAGCAATCTCAAGTCGCTCTTGAGGATGGATTTAAATCGTTCTATCATTCTGATCGATCAGCGGCGATGGTAATGCAGGGCTCAGCCTATGTTGTCGGCGCACTCGCGAAGGCTTACGAGGATTGCGCGATGATGCCGTCGGAGGAAACCGTCATGACTGGCGACGACGCCATCACGATCATTCCGCCTCCGACATGATCGTAGATTAGTTCAAATTTTAATTAAATGTGGATCGCATTTTATTAAAGTGCGGTCCATAAAACTTTAGTAAAATGCACTTCAAATTTGAACTAAGTGCGGTTCATTAAAGTTTTAGGTAATTGAGAGTAAAACTGAACTCAGTGGCATTTTAATCAAATGGCTTGGATCAGGAATGTTGCATTTTAATCAAAGGCTCGCGGTCCTTGGTTAACGGACAAATCGGCAGGTTTAACGGTCCGTGAACCATACTGCCGCCGAGCAATATCAGCTGAGGCTAATATCCCAATGAAAACAAGTAGATCGGCGATAGCGGATTTTTCGGGTAGGAGTACCGGAAACCGGAGATCTCCGTGTACGGGCTTGTATGGCGGGATATGGCCCTGTCGGCCTTTTGGGCAGCATGCGCCGGGAAATCCCTACACATTATATATAGGGCGGGATCATGCGGCATTTTATTAAATCATTATTCTCGTCAGCACCGGAGAATTCGGTTGCACGGCCCGAATATATTCCTACAGTAATAGTCACACCAGCCAATCACGGTCTGGGGTCACACCAAAAGGGGTTTTGTAATGACCGTAAAGAACGCAACTGCCACGACCGAAAATGCCGCTCCTGTCGCCGACGAAGGCATGAAGGCAAAGATCGCCGCCCTGCTCGCCAAGGCAACGGGCACTGACAACGAACACGAAGCCGAAGCCTTTATGACAAAGGCGATGGAGCTGATGGCGAAATACCAACTGCAGCATTGGGAACTACGCGACAAGGAAGACCCAATGGGCCAGACGCCAGCATGGGCCACGAACAAGAACCCGGTAACGTGGAAGAAGTACCTGATTAACGCGATTGCGAATTACTACGGCGCGTCCTGCATGATGACCACAACCCCGACGGGTGTACGCTTTGACTTTGTAGGCCGCGAAAGTGCCCGCATTACCGCCGGTGAAATGTATCCGTTCATCGTCGCACAATGCAAGGCTGCAGGAGCCAAGCTTTTTGCAACCGACGGCGACATGAATGCCAAGCGGCATACGCGGAAAGTAAGCCATGCCCTGAGCTTCCGCCTGACGAAGCTGGTAGCGGAGCGCATGGCGCACGACTTGGAACAAAAAGGCAAAAAGGGTGAAATGGCCCTGACCAAAGTGGATGAGTTGCAGGCCTACCTTGCGACCCTGAACCTTGGCACGGCAAAGAGCGGCAAGATTGGCGCTGGCGGAAACCGCCACAAGGATGCGGCCGCAAACGTAAAGCTGGAAAAGCAAGTAGCGGGCCAGACGGCAGGGCAGGCGCGCATTGCAGATAGCGCGGCATAAACCGCCAACCATACCTTTAAAACGCTTAGGCGGGCTCCTGTAGCCCGCCTTTTGCCGTTTGTGGCGCGGCGCATACCGGGCTTTGGTAGGGCAAGCCGTGCCGCCAGCGGTATACAGGCGCACTCCCGCCGGAAAACAGGCTATACAGGAGCCCGCCAGCGGACTTCGTCGGGTGTGGATGGCCTACGGTATGGAAAACAGGAGGAACGCGCCCTTGGGCTTGTATGGCGGGATACGGGCATAACGTCCCATAGGTTGCAGGACTTGGAAGGCATTTACAACCAAAAAATACCGAGATCGCGACGGCGGGAAGTTTCGGGTGGTAGTACCGGAAAACCCAAACGTCCGCTGGCGGGCTTGTATGGCGGGAATAGGGGCTATGCTGAATAAGTCAACGATATATACAATTGCGATGAGTTTGTTATTGTTTTCTTAACGGATCAGGCGCATATTGCTCTCACGGCATTAGGCCGCTGGGTTCACTGATATGGCTAAAGTCCCTAACTACGTTCATGATGCAAATGTCGCGGGTCTGGCCCGCCCTGCCGCTCACGGTCCTTTTGTGCGCAAGCCCACAAGCGACAACACTCCTAGTATTGAATGGCTGGCAAACCGCTTTGCCTCACTGGCAGGCAATGAGCCGGAGCAGACGGCATTGTTTGAAAGTTTGCCGCTTGACATACAGGATGCACTTTGGGCACGTTGGGAGCTGAACTAATGCTGACCAACATGCCGCTCCACGTATTGCTTAAAATGGCGACCCCGGAAGCGGTTGCTGAGCTGAAACGCCGCAAGGAGGCAAAATAATGAGCGCGATTAATATTAAGGCTGAGGTTGAAACCGTAATTAAGCGCGAGCTTATAGGCCATGAAAAGGCCGTGGTCATTTTCCTGTTTCGTAGCGGCATGGCGAACCCCATTGACATTGCCCGCGAAATGCTGACCCGCCATTTGGCGAACAATACCACGCGCCATGAGGCCGTCATGGCTGAACGTGCCGACTTGCTAAAACAGCTGGCGGCGATTGACAATTAACCAAAAGGATTAGTTAAAATGCATATGGTCATTTTCCGCGAGCACGGCAAGCTTAACCTTGAAACCGCCTATATTGGTCCGTTTGCCGACGCGGACGCCGCTTTTGAATATTTGTGCGAATTGCCTGCGCTGGGATTTGTCCCGCAAGGTGAAAACCCCGGAGTTAAGTATATTGTTGAATTGCAAGCGCCGGACATGCTGGCGCTGAGCGAAGTTGAAAAGGCACAAATCAATGGTTAAGGCTTTTGTGCGGTATGTGGACGCCTACCCAAAGCGCCCGCCGGAGCCGGTAACGGACGCCAGCTATAGGGCATGGCTTGCGGAGGTTGCGGGGTATTACGGTCTGGAAAGCCACCCGTCGGCACCATACGCGGATTTGTATGCAAGTCCGGAGTGTGCAACCGTGGCGGAAGCTAAGGCGTTCGTGCGGGAGCAGGGGTATAACAGGGGTTACACGCTTGGACCAAAAGGCGAGCGGCATTTTAGCTGGAGCATTACCAATGATTAAAACTTTAACTATCGCGCTCATGGCAGGGCTGGTCGGGGCGACCCCGTTGCATACCAATGTTGACTTGTTTGCCGTTACTTGGACAGGTGAAGTATATATTGCCGGGAGCGGTGATGATTGTACTGCAGCGTTCAAGGGCGCGGTCATACCGGCGGATTGGCGGTTGTTGACTTGCTTGCGGAGTGAAGCATACCGTTGAAGTGTAGCGTGTTGTTGTTGGGAGCGGGCTGGTTTATACTGGCCCGCTATTGGCGTTGAAGAGGGTTACTGTGAAAAAGAAACAGCAAGTAAATGATGCGACAGTTGAAGAGTATGCAGCGATACTTGAGCGATGTAAAACTCATGCGGAGCTAACTACGGAATACCGCAACGGCAATATAAGTCGCAGTCAGTACAATAAAGCGGTGCATAAAATAATGAACGGGAAGTATAGAAATGACAAAGCGTAGTGAAAACTCCACCCGTCGGGTTAGGAGCGACAAGATTGCCCGCATGCCCATGAGCGGTAGGCGGCATGAACCCGGCGCAACGCGGCGGAGCGGAACGCAACGTATTAAGAAAGCGGTAACGCTGGCGGGCTATACCTTGGGAGTGGACGTTAAATGGGTTAACCCAGTGATAACGGTTGCACGGGAGGATATGCTGCAACCTTTGCTTGAACAGTTGCAGGCCTGCGATTGTGATGCGGAAATTGATGTTAACGAGAAGTTAACTATATTCATTAGCAAAGTGTGGTTACCGAAGGAGCGGAAGGCGCTGCAAACGGAGAGGCTGAGGGCGGTCCGGCGGCAATGGGGTGATGACGTATAGGTTGTATTAGGGTTCACTTGCTCACGGTTGTGTGTAAAATTTTAAACTCGTTTTAACTTTGGGGTAAATTATGACTAATAGACTAGTAAAATGGTGTGCAATTACATTAGCAGTCGCTTGCTCATATGCTGGCGGGGCTTGGAGCACGGTTGAACTATACCGGAGCGAGGGAGCGCGGTCCTTTGCCTATGGCCTAAGCGAACAGTATTGCTGGAATGGTGTAGCGCTGGACTGGCATGACGGGAGGTTTTGTAGTGCGGTATACATGATTGTTGGTGAATATTAGGACGCTGCCATAGGAGGCCGCTGGCGCGTTCTTTGGCGTTGGGTAAGGGGCTACTAGGGTAGGGTATGTGGAACGCGCTGGCGGGGCTTTAATGGGCTCCCTAGCGCGTTTTGCTTTGTGGTTAGGGGTATGGTTTGGGGTTTTGGGTTATGGGTTCATTGTCCGTGGTCCTTGGGTCCAAAAAAGGCGAGAGTTGGGGCTAAAATCATGCTCTCAAGTATACTGTTAGTTGCAAGTACTCAGTGCCAAGTACACGCGTTCAAAGTTTTTATTGGGTTTAACCTTACCCAAAGTATAGAAATATCTAATTATAATAAATTCCTTCACGGGGGAGGTAAGTAAGGTAGTAATATAAATAAAACCTGAACGGTTGCAGCCATGCGGCAAATACAACCATGTCCGCAGAAGATATCGCCTTTTTTGGTTATCTATTAGTCAATGCTAACGAAGGCATGCAACCTGTAGCGTGTAAACAACCACTGCTCTCAACGAGAAACGGTAATTATTCTTTGCGCGAGGACCGTCGCCAATCCCCTGTCCAGCAAGCCTTCCGATCACCCCTACAAGGCACACAGAAGCCCGCCAGAGCGCACCAGTCCATGGACCGTACCCTCATAGCACCCGGAAACTACCGCCTGACAGTGAGCTTGCATGGCTGGAGTAACACTGTTCAACCATTAAAATTAGATTAAAACTTTATCAAATAGTTCCATAATGCATGTTATGCAGCATATGCCAACGTCAACGGACAAATAACCTAACGTTTACAATGGGATAGCAGTGTTGATAAGTATTGTTCAAGTAGTTCAAACTACTTCAATAGCATCCTGCAGTATAGTTCAAGGTTAATGAACAGCTAACAGTTGTGTAAAGTTTTAGCTAAATGATACTCAAGCCCCCTGATAGTTAACAGTTCATTAAGAGATATGGTTAACGCACACCTCTCATTAACCATTTGACTGAACGATTTGTTAACCATGCACCCCCCCTGACTGACGGCGGCGACCTCGTAGGGCGATCGCCCCTCCCCCTCCCTAAGCGCGACCGAATTTTACCGATTAAAACGATCCACGGACCATCACCAATTACAAACCGACTTTGCCCCAAGAACCCAGGACCACGACACCTCTACCATGAGCAATCACCACAGCGACGCGATCCAAATCCCACCGACCGTCGTTGATGCTTCTAAACCCACGGCAATTGTACCAAGAAAAACGGATAAAGCCCCGAGAGAATGGCTACTCTCGGGGTATGCCGGACTTCCTTGCGCGGCTGGCTCTCACGATTGAGACCGCTCGTCCCCTCGAATACGCTGCACGGCTATTACCGGTTCTAGGACACTGGCCTTGCGTCCCAATCGGGCGAGGCTCTGATCAACGTATTGCTCCCACCATACCACAACCAAGAACCCAGGACAACGAATAACCTTGCATTCACATCGCAAATATGCTATTCGCAAGAGCGAACTCGAATGCGATCCCACGGCACAGGAATATCATGGCACGCCCAGAAACCGTCTACAAACGGTTCACTCTCAAAGCATGGCAAGGCTGGAGCGAACTCTACGAACCCGGAATAGGCAGCGGTATCGGTTATCCCGACGTTCAGCTCATGTGCCCATCCAGCCATCGCCTGCTCCCGTTGGAGTACAAGGTCGGAAAGGTTCGCAAAGGTCGTATATTCCCGGAAGAAGTGCGCCCATCTCAGATCGTATGGCATTATAAGTTCGCCCGCGCCGGTGGAGTATCATGGGTGATCACAGGTGTAAAGCGTCCGGGTCCAGAAAATATCTGGGATAGCTACGCCTTCGATGGTAAGCGCCTCAGCGACGAGGACTGGGAATTGGGCTTCGAACTGAACTCCTGCTTCAAGTTCGGACCCGAGCATATCAATGAAGACTTGCAGAGACTGATCATCAACGCTTTTGGAGGGACACTAAAGTGAGCACACTCAGCTGGATTAATACCGGATTATACCCCATACACGCAACTCCGCAATGGTTCTGCGTCTCCACTTTTGGTAAGCTCCAGGTGGAGGTCACCCAAGCAATCAACCTTTTGGGTGAGATGATGACGCAACAGGACCCATCCCTGGAGATCGTCGCCTACTGCCCGATGGACCAATATATTACGCGCCCGCGAGGGAGGCGCAAACTCCCGCCGAAAGAGCAAGAAGTCGTCGTGCGCAGGCCGATGCTGGGAGGATACATCTTCGTCAAGATGCTCGGTACGGATCAGCAATGGTATCACATACGCGGGCAGCGCGGATATTATAATGTGCTCTGCAATCATGACGTCCCGGTGCGCATTCCGGAAGCGCTTATCACGGAGCTCCGTATCCTTGAAAACGACCTCATGCCTCACGCGCCAATCATCGACAAGTCGATCAAGAAGGGCAGTCGCGTGATGATTGTTCGCGGTGAATGGAAGGGGAATGAGGTTCCGGTCTTGGCTATTGATGGAGTCCTCGCTACCGTCCAGGTCAGCCTTTTTGGGAAGGATTTGCCGCTCAAAGTCCCGTTAAGTTTTCTGACGATGGCGCCGAAGAAACCTCTTGCAATCGCCTCGCAAGTCGCGTATGCATGAGGGTAGGGCATACGTCATTGGTTTCGCTGGATAAAACCCCCTCCGGGTTAAGGTTTAAGTCCACGCAGTGCAGCACTCTTCTCGGGAACTCCCTGAGATGAAGTGCCGCGCATCTCGAGACCTGATTGAGCTCTCAACGATCGCCCCGGAAGAGTTCCTTATGGTCTCGCCTTCCGGGGCGATCTCATTTCGGGCGGCTCGAGATCCTCCAAGCCTCGCCGCCCAACACTCCTCGGGGTAAGATCGTTCAGTGCGGGGTTGATCTCCTGACCTGTTGATCCCAAGTCTCGGTCAAAGCGTGCACAGCTTAACCTTGGCTTCCCCGAGACGAAATCCACCAGAGCGCTGATACACTCCTCAGCTCGGCACCTTCGGTTCTGTCGCATCCGTGAGAATGCTTAAAGAGAAAAGGCACGCGCATGGCTCATCAACAGATGGCTGCAAGCGCGACAATTTCAGAAAGGAGTACGCCGTGTCTGACGAAAATGAACTGCCGGATCACGTGCAGTCCTTTATTGATAATCCAGAACAGTATGCCTCCTGGAGCGTTGAGCTCGGCGACAAGTTCTGTGAGCTGATTGCGGCTGGTCTGACAATGGATCAGGCTATGCGTTATCCGGGAATGCCTGCGACCAAGAACACGATCTACGCTTGGCTGCACAAGTATCCGGATTTCAAGGAGAAATACAAGATCGCCAAGATGGCTCGCGTTGAGAGCTATGTTGACGAGATGATTGAGATTGCGGATGATTGCACTGATGACATCACTATGGGTGTCAACGGTCCAATGATCAAGACCTCCAGCATTCGTCGTGCGGCCCTCCGCATTGACACCCGGAAATGGATCGCGGCCCGCATCAATCCGGACTACAACGAAAAGCTGGTCAATGAGCACACTGGTCCTGGAGGCGCTGCCCTTGGGAACACGATCGTTCAGTTCACCTTGCTGCCGACTGGGACCGTCCTGCCGAAGCCGGAAGCGGACCCCGTTGCTGAGTTCGTTGAACAGGTCAAGACTGAGGACGCATAATGGCTGCTCCACGGCGTGCAAATTTCGCTGGGAACAGCAAGAAGACATGGGATCAGGTGCAGCTTGAATTGGCTACAACTGGAACAAGTCGCGTCTACGGTCTTGGAACGTTTACGGTCCGGACGGTCTGCGCTCAAAGTCGCTTGAACATAATCAAGGGTATCTACGAGGATATCCCTGAGCGCAAGTACGTTGACTTTGAGCAGGATGCTAAGTTGCGAACTATCCTCAACCCCTTTTGGTTCGGTGATGAACGTGACGAAGAGCAACGGTCCGCCAACAATTATACTGTCCCGAGGAGTTTGGGCGCATGACATGGTTCGTATGTCAGTATCTAGTCCTCGCGGCGCTCGGTTTAACCGGATTTGTTTACATCTTCGGTGAATAGGTTCGCTCCGGGGTTCCCTCCCTGAGTGATCAGCTGCCGGAAGCGAAGGTTCATGTCGTTCTATAGCTTCCGGCGGCACCAATTATTTCTCATTATTCCCCAGGATTTCTCACGATTTCCTGGGGATTTTGCTAATTTTCAAGCTCTTTCCGGAGAGTTTTAAAATTCGCAAAGGAGCCCGGAGATGGCTGATGAACAATGCATTGACGCGTGCGCTCCTAACGTTGCGCAAGACCTCCCAACCAACGCTGCTCCTGTAATGGCTGGCGGCGGCGGTGGAGTTGGCCCTCAAGGTCCGCAGGGTCCTGCCGGTGCTCAAGGTCCGCAGGGCGCAACTGGTCCGCAGGGTGCTGTAGGTCCTGCCGGTCCACAAGGTCCTGCCGGTCCGGTCGGTCCTGCTGGAGCTGACGGGCTCAACGGCGCTGATGGCGCTCAGGGTCCGCAGGGCGCGACGGGCGGCGGTCTGGTTCCGGATGAATACGGCGACCTGACTGATGCCAAGATCGCAGCGATTGAAGCCGCTGGCATTGAATGGGTTTACGTCGTAAATCCTGAAGGTGACTTGCGTGCTGACCAGAACGTTCCGCCGTCCCTTGCTGGTGACATGGAACGTCACATCATCCAGTTTCAGCCTGTCATGCCGACCCCGACTTGGCAGGATTTTGGGTTCTTCACTGGCGTTGAAGGTCCGGTCGGTCCGACTGGTCCTGCTGGTGCTACCGGCGCGACTGGACCGCAGGGTCCGGCTGGTCCGGCTGGTGCGGATGGTGCTCAAGGTCCGCAAGGTATTGCCGGTCCGCAAGGTCCAGATGGTCCCGCTGGTCCGCAGGGTCCAGACGGCCCGCAAGGTCCACAGGGTCCACAAGGTCTCATCGGTAACACTGGTGCGACTGGACCAACTGGACCGGAGGGTCCGCAGGGCGATCCCGCTCCGCCACTGGAAATTACTGACACCGCTACGATCAATCTAGGCGGCACTGGTGAAGCTGGTACTCCTCTGACTGCTGATGTAAAACTCAGTGCTGTCACCGGTAATCAGCTCACGGCTGATGCGGCTGGCCTTTTGGTTGTCCCGGAAGTTACGATCGTTGTCGACGCCACCACGGCCAAGACCATCGCGCTTGCGGATACCAATAAGTACATCCGCATGACGAACGCTAGCGCGAAGACGCTGACGGTCCCACCGAACGCGACACTGGCCTTCCCGCAAGGAACCACGATTGCGTTCATCAACGCGAACACTGGCAATCTGACAATCACTCCAGGCGCTGGCGTGACAATCAACAAGCCCTCCACTCAGACGTTTGTGCTCGCTGCATTCTCGTCTGCCATCCTGACTAAGGTCGGAACGGATATCTGGGACTTGGCAGGAAACATGGAGCCGGTCTAATGCCGTCAATGATGAACATGCGGAAAGGCATCTACACGCGCAAGCGGAGTGGAAACGCCTTTCCGGCGCGGTTTAAGGCACTGGCAATTTCCGACACCGCTGGCTGGTGGCGCTGCGAGGATGATCCTAAGCTCGGTGGTCCGGGTGGTTGGGTCAACATCGCAGGTACGCCATTCTCCAGTGTGATCGGTATTGCCTATTCCGGTCCACTGCGTCGGTTCATCGTTGCGAATTATGCGGCTAATCAGATAGCTTATTCTGATGACGACAACGTGACCTTCACTACTATCGCGGTCCCGTTCGCTGCTTATTATCTGAAGTTCGTGGCGATGCATAATCTGTTCTATGCATTGACAAGCACCGGCGCTGTTTACACTTCACCGGACGGCATTACGTGGACCGCCAAAACTGCTCTTGGCTTTGTGGCTAACTCCATGGGGTTCTCCCCTACCCTCGGCTCCGGGGACGGTCGCATCGTTGCAGTCGGCGGAGCCAGCGCCAAGTATTCCGATGACAAGGGCGTAACGTGGACAGCCGTTACGACAACGGCTTCCAATGCCGTCGGCTGTGATTGGTCTGCAAAGAACGGTCTGTTCAACATCGGCAGTCGCGGCACGAACGGTCTCCTCTACAGCTTGGATGGGATCACGTGGGTGATTGGCGTTGGTCCGGCGAGCTATAACTACATTGCGACAAATGAGCGGACTGGTTTTGCTCATGCTGGACCACACCAAGCTGGGACTTTTGGTGCTCGCTCGACGGATGGCAAAGTGTGGAGCGCTGGCAACATGCCTGCCGGTCTCGCAGTGACAACCCAATGGCTTGGTGATCGCGGCGTGTTCTATGCCGGATACTTCGGCGCAGGAACCTTCTGGGCTCCTGATGATAACTCCAGTGGTTGGACGTCTTCAATTCCAAACGTCGCCAACTGGTATGCGCTTGGTCACACGGACCAGACTTTGAACCCGGACTAAGGAGCTTGCAATGGTGAACGTGGCGCGTCGTAGAATTCATCGCCGCCACGGCCCACCCGCTCCAGCTTTCAAAGCGGTCGCAGTAGGAACTGAAAACTTCTACCGTTGCACTGGTGACATTGCGAACGGCTGGGTTCAAATCCTGCCTAAGCCGGTTCCGCAATCCCTCGCAGTTGCGTATTCCGGTGCTTTGACGCGCTTTGTCATTGGATCGTACAATACGCTGCAAGCAGCTTATTCCGATGACTACGGCGTCACTTGGACGAACGTTGCCATCCCGGGTATTTTCCATGCTCTCATATGGATACCCACCCAAAATCAGTTCGTAGCTTTTGGGCCATCCACCTGCTACACTTCACCAGACGGTATCACGTGGACAACGCGTACCATTGCTGCCGTCTCGTGGAACTCCGCTGCTTACTCGCCGTCCTTGGATCGCATCGTAGTCGTCGGCCCGAGCACTGCCGCCCGTTCTGATGATGGCGGTGTCACATGGACTACGGCTGCTACGACCTCCACCGGAGGCAATGGCGTGATGTGGTCTGAAAGCGACAGTCAATTTGTTTTGGCTTCTCGCACCGGATCGTCAGTCATGACTTCCCCTGACGGGATAACTTGGACTGAGCGCGCGACTGGCGTGCCGTCCAATTCTCCTGCTCAGAATACTATCGACAATGACTATCTCGTGTCACCGCAAACGCTCACGACTGGTCTGAAATCGGTAGACGGTATCACCTGGACTGCCGCTGCGATGTTCTCCGGATCACAACCTGTCCTTAAATGGGCGCGTGATCGTAGTTCGTTCCTCTCTGGCGGCTTCAGCACTGGACTTTTCTTTAGCACTCTCCCGGCTGGCGGCTGGACTGGCTGCACTGTCAGCGGCATCGCTACCGGCGGATCGTTCTACGGCATCGCGACAACGGACAGCGTAAGCAATCCGTAAACCAACGGACTTACCGATTAGGCGATGTCTTGACGGTCAGAATGCAACTATTACCCCGTTGGTGTGTTATGCTTGAGTAAGGGCGTAACACTCCCAGAGGTTGAGATCATGGCGGACTTCAATGGAACCTCAAACTCTGGGAATAGCAGAGCGCATCTCGTCATTGCTGCTGGATCAAGGTCTCGTCGGAATTGCATTACTTGCGATGGGTTACGTGATCTACAAGCAGGATGGGCGGATACAAACTCTCACGGACACCCTGATCAAGTTGGGTCAGGAAAGCGCCCTCGTACAAGAACGGTTGCTGACTTCTTTAAAGTCACTCACCGATTACTTACGGGGCAAGGGAGCGGATTAGTGCCAAACTTCCTATCACGGATATTTAACCCGGATGACACGGACCGCAAGTTAGCGCTGGCTGTCGTGACAAAGGGTCGCATCGAGATAGAGAACGCCAGTCACAGTCTGGAGCTGATCATTCGCCGCGCCATTCGCGAACAAAACAGGTTGCGCCCAAAGCAATCTGACCACTGATCAAACCGCATTCGGAAGGGAAAACTCTGATGCTTAACACGCAATTGAAGACGCTTGAGATGGAAAAGGATGCGGCCGATGCGGCCATGCGTCTGAATGAAGCTCTCGAGAATGCCGAGCGGGAAGTTTCAACTCCCCTGCGCACTGACATCACGCGGGCTCAGCGTCGTGCCAAAGAGAGTGAGATGAACCTGCTCAAGAAAAAGCTGGCAATGCTCAAGCTCAAAGGCGCACGACTGACTGCAATGATCAATCATGCGGCTAAAGCCAATGCTCCCAAATGATCGAGCACGCCAGACCGAGCGCGTGCGCAAAGCCCGTATATGGTATAGGCGGCGGGCGGCTGTAGAGCGCATTGTAGACCGGACATTTATATTCTTTCTGTTCGGTTACGAACTTCCGCACAATTCCAGATGGATTTTGTTCGCAGGCATGTTCTGGAACGACTGCCCCATCTGCTTTTGGTATCGCGGAGTAACTTTTGGGTTTCTTTTGGGAGGCTTTTTGGCGTGGACCTCCTGTTACCTGTTCAACTGATCCACGTCAAGGAGAACGACATGGCTTGCTCATCCTGCGGCAAAGCTCGAGTTCAGGCAAGCGGCAATTCACAAGGTCGCCGCAATCTGAACCAAGGCACTCAGCCCACCGGCATAAAGACTGTTGACAGTCAGTCAATCAAAGGTTCGCCAACTGGTCCAGTTGCTTCCAGTCCGAACCGCACTGCCTCCACCCGTACCAAGGTCTGATAAATGGCGGACCGGGTTGTCCAACTTTCGTTGGGCGAGAAATTCGGTCCGCTCTTCCAGCCCTATCGTTACAAGGCGCTGTTCGGCGGGCGCGGTTCCGCTAAGTCGCGGTCAGTAAGTCTTGCCCTGAGTGTCATCTCCAGCCAAAAGCCGACACGTATTGTCTGCGGACGTCAGTTCCAGAACTCAATTCGTGACTCCGCTAAGTCTACCATTGAAGGCCGTATCAAAGAGCTAGGGTTGCAGCGTGACTACAACGTCACGCACAACGAGATCGTCCATCGGCGCTTGGACAGTCGCTTCACGTTCGTCGGTCTTGAACGCAACATCGACAGCATCAAATCGCTGGACGATATTGACATATTTTGGATCGAAGAAGCTCGTAACGTGAAGGCACGTTCATGGGAGCTTCTCGTCCCGACCATCCGTAAACCCGGCTCCGAGATATGGTGTACGTGGAACCCGGTAAGTCCTGAAGACCCAATCGACGACTTCTTCCGTGGGGCTTTCCCGCCGGAGGATGCTTACATCCAGCGTGTCGGTATCGAGGATAATCCTTGGTTCTATCACGGCGAAATGGCCTCCGACATGGAGCGTATGAAGCGTTCCAATCTGAAGCGCTTTAAGCATGTCTGGTTGGGTGACTACGATGAGATGAACGAAAGCCGCGTCTTCACCAATTGGCGCGTCGGCCGTCTCAACACCAGCGAATATGACATGCCACGGTTCGGCATGGACTTTGGTTTCAGCCGAGACCCTAGCGCTTTGGTGAAACTCTACGTGCTCGAGAGAACACGCCAGATTTACATCGCGCAGGAAATGTTCGGTCACATCCCGCTTGACGACATGCCATCCGCAATGGATGAAGTCAGTGAAGTGCGGCGCTACCCAATCACCGCTGACAGCTCGCAGCCAATGACAATCGACTTCCTCAATAAGAGGCGGTTCAACGTCAGAGGCTCAGTTAAAGGTCCGGGCAGCGTGAAATCAGGCGTGAACTGGCTGCAAGGCTATGAGATCGTCATCGACCCTGAATGCGTCCACATGCAGGAGGAAGCGCGGCTCTATAGCTGGAAGGTTGACCCACTAAGTCAGAAACCCTTGCCGGTCCTTGAAGACATGGACAACCACGGCTGGGATGCTGTCCGATACGCAACTGAAGACCTTCGTCAAAACAACGCGGTCGGAATGAAAAGGATACAGCTCTGATGGCTTGGTTCCGTAAAGCAGCAGCCGCCGTCAATCGTCTGGTCAGTGATCCAACCAAGCGCCTTATGGGCGGGTTCATTATGACTGGCACTCGTCCGGTGCTCAGCTATCAGGAGTTCATCATTGCTGACGAAGCGATGAAGCATCCTATTGTCAGCCGTTGCATCAACAAGATCGGTCTCAGCTGTCAAGGCGTGCGCTGGTATGTCGAGGCGACGGGTGAGAAGGGAGTACCGGCACCATCCGCCTCCACTCTCAAAGCCATCCAGAAGGTATTGGATAATCCATGCGACACCATGGATGCCGCCCAGTTCAAGTACTGGCTCGCGATCAATAAAGCGTGCTATGGACGTTGGGCTGTCAAAGTCGGAAGGGACATACGAAATGACGTCGGAGCACTCTACCCGCTTGCCGCGCGATATCTCAAAACCGTTGTCGGACAAAGTGGTGCAATCGATCGATACGAGTACGGGACCGGAGAAAACTTCGAACGCTTACAAACGCGGCGTCAGGTCGACCCAGGACGTAAGAACGAGTTCTCCGCCGCCTTCGCCTACGAATACGTCACGCCGGGGCTAAATCCCCTGAGCATGATCGTGAACATTGAAGGCAAGAACAGTAGCCCACTCCAGGCTTTGGGCTTGCCATCACAGATCATTACCATGCTGCTCCAACGGGCGCATGACACTGCATCTGGTCACGCGAACTTGAAATACATCGTCTCTGCGGAAAAGACGTTGACTGGCCCCCAAGAGGAAGAACTCAAGGGGGAGTTTGATGATCGTGAGGTCGGCGCGGAGAAATCCGGTAACGTCCTCCTGCTCACCAATACTTCGGTCAAGGTTGACACGCTGGATAACGGCATGAGTGACATCCACTCAAAGGTCCCGCTTGACGATATGACCCGCATGATCTACTCAGCTTTTGGTATTCCTATCGCTCTCGGCGGTATCGGTTCATCGGACGCTGCCAAGTTCGCCGGGAACTACAACGCCTCGCGACAATCCCTGTACGAGGACACCATCATCCCAGCCTACCTCGATCCAATCGCGGCAGGCCTCACCACTGCCATATGCCCGCCCGGATGCCGCATTCGGTTTGACTATGACAGTATCGAAGCGCTCGCACAAACTCGTGCGGATCGTGCCTTGAAGCTCACGCCTGTCACGTTCCTTACCGGACCTGAAAAGCGTGAGCAGATCGGCTTCCCGAAAGAGGGCGGTCCTCCGGAGCCGGAAACGAGCAACACGACACCAGCGCCGGAGAAGAAGGACGAAACGACATGACGGTCAGCCAGCTAAAGGCTAAGAAGTTCACGCTGGATATGTTCTTCACTCCTGCTACTGAGCTCGAGTTGAAGGCTATCGGCGACGGCAAACCGGAAGGCTTCGTTGCCGGATGGGCCAGCACTCCCGGTCTTGACACATATCGCGATATCGTCCTCAACGGCGCATTCGCAGATGCTATCAAGGATCGCGGTCTGCAAGGTCCAAAGGGTATCAAGCTGCTCATCGGTCACAACTGGAACAAGGTTGGCGGCGCGATCGAGAAGCTGGAATACCGCAAAGGCGGGCTTTGGATTGAAGCTCAGCTGAACCTCAACATCACGTATGCAAAGGATTGCTACGAGGCGACGAAGTCCAGCGGCGGCATGAACTTCTCTGTTGGGTTCATGATCCAGGATTACAGCTACAAGAAGGATGACAAGGATCTTACTTACCTTGAAATCCAGCGTGGCGATCTATTTGAAGTCTCCATCGTGCCGTTCCCTGGGAACACGGAATGCACCATGGAGTTCGTCAAGTCCGCCGTCAATGAGCTCAACCGCAAGGATGCTGAGACCATTGACGATATCAATCTCGAAGTTCCGCCAGCTACGTTGGCTGAATTTGAAAAGCGCCTGATCGCTACTGGTCTGGTTGAAAACCGAAACGCTGCACGGCTGATCACCCTGGAGGTCAAATCAGCCGTTCACCTGTTCGGCAAGTCTCCTTTAACTCCGGAAGTTGAGGAGAAGACGACGCCCACGCCCTTGGTGGCAAAGGAGAGTATGTCTGCAATGCAGTCCCACATCGAGGCTTTGAAAAAAGCCTTCACCTGATAATTCGTCAACCAAGGGTTTTGACATGAACACGAAAACCGCAGAAGAGCTTGGCATCGAAAAGATGCTCGGCGAAATGAATGACATCGCTGCCGCCGCCAAGAAGGCTCGCGACGCTGCTGATGATCAGTACAAGACACTGACCAATCAGTTCAACGGCGTTGAAAACACCAGCAAGGAACTTTCCGAAGCTGTCAAGAAGCACGCTGCTGAATATGCCGAAACTGTTGCGGCTGTCCAGGAACTGACTGCTTCGATGGAAATGCTGAAGAAGGAACTGGACGCTCCGGCATTCCAGAACGAAGCCTCCCTGAAGGAACATGACCGTAAAGCGGCCATCGAACTCCAGAAGCGCATTCACGTCTTCAAGGGCGGCGAAGAAACGGACTTCCGCGTCGACAACGACAATCTGGTCAAGATGGACGATTACCGTTCGGCTTGCCGGAAGCTCGTCGCTGAAGGCGGCAAGGAAACCCGCGCTCGTATCGTCAAGTCCTTCACGGACGGCGAGAAGAAGGCCTTCGACGCTGCCAGCCTGGACGTTGCTTTCTTCAGCCCGGAAATGCTCGGCATCGAAGTGGACTGCACGATCGAATGCGCCAGCCTGCTCGACCTCTACGGTCAGGTCACCGTATCGAAGAGCAAGTTCATGTATCCGCAGGTCAAGGATTATGGCGCCATCGGCAGCTATGATTGCGACGCCAAGTGCGATGCTGAACTCGGTCCGGAAGGGAACATCGTTTACAACAACGGAAAGACCTTCGACTTCCGCGGCGTCTTCTGCTTCCAGCGGAAGGTTCTCGATGAAGCCAACTACGACCTTTTGGGCTTCATGATGCGTGCGGCTGCGCGGTCCCACCGGATCAACCGCAACCGTGTCAACATCACCGGCAACGGTATCGAAGAGCCGAAGGGCTGGCTGAAGTCGGATTGCTTCCCCAAGCTGAAGACAGCTGGCGGTTCTTTCAACCACGTTGACTTCCGTCGCTTCCTCTCCACTGCCCCGATCGAATATGGTGATGTGGTTCCGATCATGCACCAGAACACGTTCGGTTATCTGGCCTCCGCCGTCGACGCGAACGGCCGCTTCATCTTTGGTGATGGCGACCTCACGTTCAGCCCGACTTCGGCCGCGAACCGCCTGCGCATTTCCAATTGCCTTCCAGATCCGACGGAAGACAATACGCTCGGCTCCGTGGAAGACCCATTCGTCGCCGGCAGCTTCATCGCCGCCGCTGGCAATTGGCCGATGGCCTACATGACTGTCAACAAGAAGCCGATGTTCATGGAACAGTACATTGGCGGCAGCTCCGCATGGTGCGTCAAGTACCAGTTCGGCGCTGAAGATGGCGGGTTCGTCGCTTGCTGCGAAGCGGCACGTATCCTCCAGGCCGGTTAATCTCCGGTTGAATTGATGGGGCGCGAATGCCCCATTAGCCGTCATCATTCTCACAAGGACATTGTTCAATGAACAACAATCCCGGAATTCAGAATACTGCCCTGATCGCATGGAACGGCACCACGTCGTTCACGCGTAAGGTCACGGACCACAACAACTTCGGTTTCGTTTTCGAAGTTATCACGACCCTCACTGCAGACGCGATCTTCAAGGTTTTGGGCCATCCGCCTTCTTCCGGCGATCCTTGCGTTCCTGGCACTGGCGTCATCGTGGATGAAATCCTGATCTGCCAAGCTCCCATCACTCCCGGTGCGGACTTCCAGTTCATCATCCCGAATGGCACTCCGGCGGGCACGGTCTGCAGCGGAACCATCCCGTGCGTGCCGGACGAGTTCGTCAGCCTGAGCCATATCTCGGGCGGCGCGAACGTTCGTGCAGTCATGGTGCTTAACGGGCCTCACGCCCACTAAGTCCATGAGGCGGGTAATCGCTGAAAAAACTGGAGTGCGGGCTGGTGATAAGGTCCGCATTTCTGTTCGTCTTCCCAGCGGCAATACGGAAGACGCACGGATCAGCATTTGGGAGCGCTCTGGAGAAGACGACTTTTCACCGTTTGTCCCCACTGAACTGATCTCCGTTTTGAATGAGGGTAAACCGTTATTCCTGACGCCGATGTCTATCAGGCTTCACGAGACCCGCACTCATTATCAATTCAACATTTTGGCCGATAGGTCGCAAGACTTTCGCGTTATCCAAGAGACTGATACCGCCAAAGATCGGCTCGCAAAGGCAAGGATCAGACGTTATGGAAAAATTGAACAAACGGTCGGACGGAATTTTCGAGACAAGTTCGGGATTATTCGCCGTCTTGCCGAAGCGCTCTTCTGGCACCGACGGTGAATTCAAATGGTTCGACTTCCGCCCAACCTCATGGGGCGAAGCGATCCGCATCCGCTGGCCTACGCGCGACACAATCGCAGTGATCGATCAGCCACATGCGGTGCTCATGTTCAATCTCGGCTACGGCACCACGATCCGGCAGGAACATGCTGACGAATGGAATGAGCGCATCGACTTCCTGGAGGCAACCGCAGATGCACCGGCGCTGGACCCCGCAGGGCAGGCGCAAGGGGGCGCGGCTAGCCTTACCCCGCCCACGCCCGAGGATGCCGCTGGCGGGGCTGCAATCGATCCCCAGAGCCTATTGCTAGAGCCTACGCCAGAAGAAATTGCAGAGGCGGCGGCTAAGGCAGCTCAGCAACAGCCTGAAACTGTTCTCCATAGCCTTGGCGCGGAGCCTGTCAAGACTGAAAGCGAAATCGGCACGGAAACGCCAGCGGCTGTTCAAGCTGCTGACGCCTCACTGGTTCCCTCCGAAACTTCCCCGGAAAACCAGACCGATGCGGGCGATGAGCCCAAAGGGAAGCAGAAACCCACGAAGAGGACATTGTCGTAATGGCTATGACTTGCCGACCAGCTTGCGGTCCGAATGCCGCAAAGGCGCTGGTTTCCATGCCGTGCTTTGTTTGCCCGGCTCCAGCTCCCGCCGAATAAGGCTTTAAAAACATTACTGGCGGATGACTCGTTACCATCCGCCAGTAAATCCCCTCCCGACCTGATAGGTGTCATGATGTTATATTTCACTGCCGACCCTCGTGACACTTATCGCGCCGGAGGCTCCTGCGGGATTTGCTGCTGCGCGGAAGCCACAGTCACTCCAAATGAGACCAATAAAATGGTCGTCAATTATGCGGCTTGGGCTGCTCCGATTGGCGGTCGCGGTCTGACCAATACTACTCAGTGGTCAATTGACAAGAAGACTGGTAGCGAGCCGCCGGAAGGTCCGGTGAACACGAACTACAGCTTCCCCACTGATATCAACACGACCATCTCGGCCGCGAATGTCGCAGCGAATGCCAGTCAGCCAGACAGCGTTCCGCTCACTTATTCGCTGCTCCCGCTGAGCGGTCCTGACCACGGCGACATCACTTTTGGTCCAACCGGATTGTTCACATACATTCCGCAAAATGGCTTCACCGGATATGACAACTTCTTCTTCGTCACATCCGACGGAACCAATCAGATCATCCGCGAAGTCATCCTGCAGGTCAATCTTGGCGGCTCCAGCCCTGACTTCCCTGCGCAGGCGTACACGCCACCGATCAAAATCGACCGTAACAAAAATCGGATCGATGCTCACAATTATCAGCTCAGCCTGATGATCGAAGCCTCCCCGGCCTTGCGCGTCGGTGACATCTACCGCCTAACGTTGCGCCAGCCCACATTGGACTGCGACTGCAATGAATACTTCCATCAGTCCTGCTACGATTTCATCGTCGGCAAGTGCTAAAGTGAGGCTCATCCATGACTTCGGTTTCCATCGTCCAGTATAAGGACCTTGATCTGGAAGAAGTTCTTCCGCTTCAATTGATCCGTCAACATACCAAAACGGATGACACTCCGCATGTCACGGATGAGCAACTCAGCCTTTATCGGCTGGCCGGATTTGAAACTGCTGAACTCTACTGCGGTCGCTTCTTCTTCGGATTAGCGACCGTACAGGAGTATGCGGAAAGTCAGGCTCATCCAAACAATTTCCGCCAGCGCTCTCGCACTGTTTTGGCCTATCCGAGTATCGACGGAGTTGTCAGCCTTTATGGCACCGGCAAACTTTCCGCCAATACCACGATCACTATCCCTCCGGGTACGCGACGCATCTCCATGCCCACCATGCACGAAGCGTTGGACATCAGCCCTTGCTGCGGGAGCGGGCGCGGCGCTGTCAACTTCGGCATGAAGCTGCTCTACCGGACCGGCATTGCGGACGTTAAGGACATTCCCGCTGGCGTCATCACTGGCGTGCTGAAGTTCATTGCATGGTCGGTCTCCAACCCCGGCGATGAGCTGCTCACGGTACGCAACAGACTTGGCACCACGGAAACTGGCCTCATCGGTACTAACGATGGAGCATGGGCTTCCGGAGCAATTGAGAGCTGGCGTCGCTACCGTCCGGCGGCATAAATAACAGTTCATTTGCCAGATTGTCTAATGTTTCCGGCGTCCAAATTCAAAAACAAACCCTAATCTATATTGCTGTAAGATTTGATAGGGTATGGTCATAGAATTTGCCAAAGAGTTGGGATTTAGCCGCAAAACTGAATTATGAACTTTCTTGAAGTTCCGGAGGCACTATGGGACTGACACTTGACACCCGCGTCCTGAAGAAATTTAAACACCGTTTGGTTGTGTGTTCACAGGATGACGTAATCGTAAACGCTGGCGAGATGAGCCTCAGTCGGACTGGCGTTTATGAGGGATGGGCCATGATCACACCTCGGCGTTCCAGTACCTGGAGCTCGGAGGGTAACGCGGTCATGGACCCCGCCAATTTGCGCAGTCATATCATCGTGATGCGCTACCGTGCGGACATGGACATAACTAGCTTTGCTTGGCTTTATGAAAAACAGCTCAAGTCCCCGCCGCGCTGGTTCAAAATCCTTACCGCTGTTGACGAAAATGAAAACAGCGAGTACTTCAAGTTCGAATGCCATCTGCTGGAAAAGGGTGATAACATCATCACTCCGGAGGGTCGCAAGATGGATATCTCTGCACCGCTGCCTCATGGAGTTACGTTATGAGCTGGGTCTTCACGCCTTGGGGTCCATTCAAAGCCTTTCGCGTGAAGTCCGCCACAACTAGCTTCATGCGTGACGTCGCCAACAACTCCTACCGTATCCTCCGGGAAGGCCTGAAAAACCCGCCAAAGACTGGCGAGTATTATCACGGCAAAAGCGGTCGTAGAGTTCGCGCTTCCGTCAATCGTAACGCCGCTGAGTATCCCGCAATGGATACCGGAGCACTCTACCGGAGCGCTGGTAAGACTTCATCTGCCGCAAGAGCCGAGATTGGAACAAACATGTTCTACTCAAAGTTCCTGCGTGAAGGCACAAAGAAAATGCGCCGTCGCAAAATGAGTGATACCGCCATGCGCCAAGGCATCGATCAGTCCAGGCGGATGATGAAACATTGGGTGGTGTGGAAACTTGGAAACTGAAATCTCCCCTCTGGCTACGCTGCCAGCTCTCGCTAAGGAAATCGCAAGGTTCTTCCCGGAGATTGAGGGTCGCGTATTCCCAGTGAGCGAGGCAGAAGTCACCAAAGAAAACATCCCGACAATGCCGCTCTGCATGCTGGCTTTGAACGTTAACCCGTTCAACATGTCCGCAAACTCGAACAAAGACATTGACTTCACCGAAGACTTTGTCGTTGAGTTCTGGTTCAAGACGCGGAAATACAATCGGGCTGATAATACCCAATCACCTTTTTGGGCCTACTATGATTTCAATCCACTACGCGATAAGATGATCACGTTGATCAAGTATTGGAAAAGTCCTAGCGGGTTCAAATGCGCAATTAAGAGCATGGAGATCGATAGCAGCGAGCTTGCTGTTATGGTCGTATTCCGCATCACGCATGAAGTATGCTGGTGTGAAATCCCCGCCTTGACTGAGCAATATACCGGAGAGCCAGCTGACGGCTATCTCATCGGTAGCGAAGACGTAAAGTTCCGGAAAAAGATCGAAATCAAAATTCCGGTGTGCTGTGAGCCAACCTGCGAGGAACCTCCAAAATGCCCATGATCCGTGTTAAGACCGTTCCCGGTCGGCTTGCTTTTACCGCTCCGCGCGGCGGCAAACCGATCCCGACGGACCGCTATGTTGATGTCGAGCACACTGCTTACATCGAACGTCTGCTCAACTTCCATCAGGATATTGAGCAGGAACCTGCGGCGAAGAAACCTGCCGCCAAGTCCCTGACTGAATAATTCCACACCAACTCGAAGGAAGCCCCTTTTATGGCTCAGGATATCCTTGCGAACGGTTTCGTGCAGCTCTGCATTGACACTTCGCTCAATTTCTACGACGGCAAATGCCGCGTTCTCGTCGAAGGTCAGATGCTTACTGCGGGCACTGCCGACGAGGATGTCATCATTGCCGTGACCAATGAGCGCGACCTGAATACGCTTTTTGGTCAGGGTTCCATTCTGACAGAAGCGCTCCGCGTCATGTTCTGCGAATGCGGTCAGAACATCGCACTGTTCGCCCTCCCGCGTGCCGACCCCGCCGCTGGCGTCATCGCCGTCTACACGACAACGATCACCGGACCTGCTACCAGCGATGGTCGCTTCACGCTGTTCCTTGGAAATGCCAAGTACAACGTAGACGTTGAAGTCAATGCCGGTGACACGGTCGCTGACATCGCCGCCAAGATCGTTGCTGACGTCTCGCCTGACTTCCCGTACACTGCCGCCGCTATCGCTACCGGCGTCACGTTCACGGCGAAGCAGAAAGGCACCATCGGCAACTATCTGAACCCGCTCTACAACTGGGCTGGTCGTCAGAACTATGCTCCGGCTGGCGTCACTGTCAGCACGGTCCGCACGACGGCCGGAACGCTTGCACCGCCTGCTCTGGACTTGATCCCGCTCGCCGGCGAATGCTGCTACAATGTCGGCGTCTATCTCGGTGATGACGACACCGGTCAGGACGGCCTGCGGGATTACTTCCGTGACGCATGGAGCTGCGAAAAGCCTCAGTGCTTTGGACAGGGCTACGTGTTTGACGCGGGGACGCTCGGACAGGTCCTTGCTACCGGTGACAATTCTCCGGAGTTAGTGCGGCTGGCCTATGCTGTTGACAGCTATGACCTCCCGTTCCTGACCATTGCAGACTATGCCGCCCGTTCTGGCTGCATCGCCTGCACCAATCCGGAAACCTCCGTGCAGGGTTCTGACAACGGCGTGCTGAGCTGCATCCTCATTCCGCAGTCCTGCACCTCGCCATGGACTTACGATGAGCGGCTCCAGCTCCAGGCTGCTGGCTTCGCCACCTACGGTCCGTCCGGAAGTGGTACGGGCGCGTTGACAAATCCGCAGATTTACAACGACGTCACGAACTACCTCTACGATGAACTCGGCCGTGCCAATACCACGTTCCGTGATGCGAACAGCCGCCGCCTTGCTGCCGCGACTGCGCTCTCCATCGCTGAGCAGTTGGAAACCTACAATGGTCTGGCGTTGTTCACCAAGAACACCGACGTCCGCCAAGGTGTCAAGGGGACCAACCCGCGCATGATTTTGGCCGACCTCCGCGCATGGGCGAAGGACAACATCGGCGTCATCTTCAGCGAGTTCGATGACATCGATCAGGACATCAAGGTCCGCACTGACTTTGAGGTGGCTCCCGCCTGCCAAGGCGATCCGAACCTCCTCTGGGTCGATTTCCGCTACCAGCCGCCACTGCGGATCGGTCGCATCCGTGTCAACATGCAACCGAAGGTCCTGGATAACTGCGACCGGTAATCCCGGTCGCAAACTCCAACCGCAAACTCTGAAGGAACAGAAACATGGCAGGCTGCGAAGGTATCGTTGGCGTCAAGAATATCCTCATGACATTCTTCGATTGCTCCAACGGACAGAAATACGGTCCGTACTCTCACAAGCTGGCAACCGATGAGTTGCCGACTTTCAAACTTTGCGTCTGGACGAATGAAGCCATGACGCAGGGATATACCCGCCGCACGGCTTCAAACGCTGGCGTCGAAATCAACGTTATCCGCGATCTGCGCATTCCGTTGAGCTACTACCAAGGCTGCGCCGGAGTAGACCTTCAGGTCGAAATGGAGAACGGTCTTGTATACACCGGAAAGTCCGGCGGCGTGCTCGGCGATGATAAATCGGATGGTCACGAAGTCGCAATGGAACTGACTTTCCGTCAGCTGGATGAGCTTTTGCCCGCCGGAGCGGTTGCGGCCTAAGCCTTTCTAGTGTAGGGATAGAAGCAGCTGAACCTCGGTTTGGTTGCGTTCTCCTGCGCCCTCATTCCGTGCCGGGAGTGAGGGCGCGGTTGCTTCTCCGGCACACCGGCACATAGGGATTTTCAGAATGACAGAGATCAAATCAAACACCATCAAGATCGATGGTCGTCCGTTTCTGATTGGCGAAAAGTCAATTGACTACATGACGGTAACGCCGATCAATTTCGTGCAGTTCGTCGAGGCGGCATCCAAGACAAACGCTCTCGGAGTTGAGGGCAATGCGCAATGGCAGCTCCATAATCGCCGCGCACGCATGCTCACTCAGGTTAAATGCTTCACAAAGAGCGGCGAGGTTGTCAAGCTCACTGAGCAGGCGATCACGCAGATGCCGATCCCATATGCCAAGAAGCTCATTGATGCTCTCGGCGAAGATCAAGGTACTCCCGGCAAGATCGTCGGTACTGGTGACGGCGTCAGCTCCAGCCTGCTTTATGAACTCGGCACGCCGATCACCATGAAGAGCGGTGCTGAGGATATCGTTATCAAAGAGCTGGAATTCTCAGCCAACACTTTTGGTGACGTCGAAGAGATCATGGCAGAACCGATGTTCGCTGATCAGGCGCTGGCAATGATCCGCCTGCTCGCCAAGCCCGTCGGTCTGGAAATCAATCTCCAGTCGCTGCCTTCATGGGCCATGGATCAGATCACGATGGCAGACGGCCATACGATCATGGAAGAAGTCCGCCCACGTTTTTTAGAATAGCCAAAAAGGTCTGCAGTTCGGTGGAGGAGATGCGCTTCTATTCAAATGGAAGCACTGACGTCTCCACCCTGTCGATCAAAAAACTGGCCTTGCGGATCGCACAGTTCCGCAAGATCAACGATCAAGACATACGGTTCCGCGCAGCCATCGCCGGAGCAAAATTAAAGTGAGGGTCGCTTGGTAAACTTCGTCGAAAAAGCGACCCTTATGCTCAACGATCAGAGCAGCGCGAAGATCAGCAAGATCAACGCAGCTCTCCGTCAGTTGCGCAAGGAAGCTCAGGCTACACAGAAGTCCCTTGCCAATTTCAAGATGCCCGACCTCAAGGGCAACGTTGACAAGCGCATTCGTGACGTGACTAGGAGCCTTCGCCAGTACAATAAAGAAGCTGGCAAAATCCCTAAAAATGTCAACATAAACATACGCGCCAAGGGCATGGACGCTAGGCAGTTGCGCGGCATGGCGGCGGCGCTGGCGCAATACAAGAGCGCTTCCCGTGGAATAAAAGACATCATTGGCGCTGGTAGCGGTAAGATGAACTTTTCCAATCTGGATAGCCTTGTTACCAAGCTTATCCGCGTCGCTCGGTCTGCGAACATGGCTGCAATCGCCCTCGGTAAGATGAAGGCGAACATCCCGAATAACAATATCCGGATACCTAATGCCAATCCACGCGGTCGAGGTCCCGGCCCACAGAACGGCCTTTTGGGGCTCAATATCCAGCCGCTCCGCAGCTTGTTCCGCAGCTTCATTGTCGATCTAGGACATACGCTCGCGAACTCTATAAAGCAGGCCGTAGCAGAAGGCGCAAAGGGATTTGACGTTGCTGCAAACAAGTTCGAGCAACAGCGTCTGACACCGGAACAAAAGCAGGCATTCAGCGATCAGGCGTTTGCCAGCTCCAAGACCAATCCGCTGATCCGCGCTGATCAACGTCAGGACATGTACGCGGAAATTTCCACGAACTTCAAAAATCCAATGGATGCGTTGAAGTTTGACAAAACCCTGGATCGCGCTGTCACGGTTGCAGTTCAACAGGGTCAAACAGCGGAACAGGCTATCGACGGTATCGCCACACTGTTCCGAGGTCTCGGTCAGGCTGGCTATCTCACTGGTGCTGACGGCGCAATGGACCCTCGCGTCCTGAAATACATTGACGCCTATACTGCCGCTAAGGTATCAGAAGGTGCGCAGATCAACTTCAAGGATGCTTTCCAAGTCCTGAAGTATGCCAAGACTTCCGCTCAGACCATGAGCCCAGAACAGTTCTTCTTCATGCTGCTCCAAGCGGCTGACGTAGGCGCTTCTACGGCTGGTGTTCAAGCGAACATGACGCAGAAAACCCTCGCTGGTGAGACAACCAAAAAGGCGTTGCAGGCTCAAGAGGATGCTGGTCTACGCGGACCTAGCAGCATGGTTGAGAGCGGTCGCGTAGGGAAAAAGAAAACCTACACGATCACAGAAGGCAAGGTCGTCGATGAGGAGCTGTTCCGCGAGAACACTCAACAATGGTTCCAAAAGTATATCATTGGACCCGGAGGCTTTCTTGAAAAGAAGGGTCTCAATGTTGCGACCTCTTCGCCATCCCAGATCATCAGCGCACTCGATCCGCTCTCGGGCAATCGTAACGCCGATGACTTCATCGCCAAGACGGTTCTGCAGTTCACGGAAAATATGCAGAAGTTTGAGAAGTTCTATCAGCAACCTCGGTCTTCTGAAGAGCTTTATGGGATCAGTCAACAGTCCAGCTATGTTCAGCTGACTGAGACCTCCAATATTCTCATCACCGCTTTTGGACTGCTCGCGGACAAGATGTCGGGCGTGGTTATTCCGGTGCTGGATAGCGTCGGTTCAGCTGCGCAACGGATCATTGATCTGCTGCAAGGGAAGTCGAATGCGGAAGTGCAGGACTATGCCTTGCTCGGCGCTGCCGGAGCGGGCGCAATAGGCCTAGGGAAGCTAGGGGCGGGCTTGCTCGGTTTTGGCCTGCCTGCTGCCGCCGTGGCGTTGAACGGCTCTGCTGCCGCCCTGACGGCCGCTGCAGTAGCTCTCGGCGGTCCAGGCGTGGCGGCTGGTGCGGCGGGCGGCGCGAATGCTGGCAATACCGGAAAGGCTGGCCTACTTGCTATGCTTTCCCGGCTTGCTGGCATCGCTTCTCTCGCAATGCTCAAGGGTTCCAATCAGGATAGTGCCTACGGGAACATGACCCCGGAGCAACGTGCTAAGGCACGGAACGCTACCGTGGGAATGGCTACCGCTCAGCAACTGAGCCCCGGCATGCAGGAAATGAGCGTTAAGCTTGCTCAGACGACGAACCAAATCGCCGCCTTGGAAGCTCAGCTCGCGCAAGGGAAAGCCGCTGGTTACTCAAATTCCAGCGACTATATGTCAAGCCGAACACTGGACCTACAAGCGCTCCAGGGAACAGCCTCGCAGTTGACCATGGACTTGAGCACTGGTGCGGAAACGATCCGTGCCGCGTTTGAGACAGGGACAACGAACATATCCCAAGCCAGCGCAACGTTCGGAACCACCGCCGCCGAGCAACTCATGGGGATCGCAAGTAGCTTCGGCTCAGCTGCCGGAGAAGCGATGCGGGCTGCAATGGGTGCGCTCAATGTGAACGTCAACCAGTCTACCGCTCCGATACCAAATACCGGAGTTAACACGAACCTTGCGACGGGTGGATAAATGGCCGACGGCTGCTATCAGGACAACTATCTTCCATGCAGCTACAAGGGCATCGCCTTTGAAGCATTGGAAGTGACTAGCCAGCACGGCCGTCGTGGAGCTGAAGGGGAATTCCCTTTCGGTGAAACGACGGCCTATGCTGACCTTGGTCGCAAAATCCGCACATACAGCGTTCATGGTCGCTTCATGCAGAACGATCATATCCTGCTCAGTGCGGCTCTGATTGCAGCCGTCGAGATACCCGGTCCAGGTATTTTGGTGCATCCTACTCGCGGGATATTGATGGTTGCTTGCCAGCAACTCCGCGTCACGGATAATCCAACGGAAGGCGCTGGCGTAACTGAGTTCGATATGGACTTCGTGGAGGCCAATGATTGGGCTAATGGACTTAGCCTTGTCGGCAGCATTCTCGGATTGGTTCTTTCACCCGTCATTGAGGCTATGAGCGCCAGCTTCTATGAGAACTACAAACCTGATCAGGTAGCATTTTATGACCGTTCTGCCGTCATTGACACAAGCCGGGATGCTGTCCTTTCCGTTAGCGAAGCCTTTGCGAACGTTACCAGAGATGACAATAACATCAAGGTCTATCGAAGCCAAGCCGGTTTCGAAAACTTGGTGAATGATCCAGTCCAGCTCGCCAACCCCAAAACGATGTTCAGTGCGCTGAGCGATGGGATGGCCGTGGTGGACAAGTATGGAACCTCTGAAGAGAAGGTAGAGCAGTTTCGCATGGTGATCAACCAAGCGACGCAAAGCTACCGCGTAGGTTCCACTGGGATCGGCTCTGTAGAGGCCGTCTTAACCGCGACGCGGGTACTAGGCGCGGCCTACCTAGCCAGAGCGGCGCTGGAACAGGCACCAAAGGACATGGGAACAGCCTTTGCGCAGTATGACATGGTGATGACGGTCTTCCGCGAGGAACAGGCCATCACTCTGGCAGCTTGCGACAATAAGTTGTATCTCAAACTGTCCACGTTCATCAGCGAGGTTCAAACAGCCCTTTTGGACCGTGCCTATAATCTCCCAGCGATCATCGAGTATCAGTTCCCGAGCAGCGTGAGCAGCCTCGTCGCAGCCCATGAAATCTTCGGTAATGGAAGCCGGTTCCTGGAGATTGAACAACGCAACCCGAGCGGCTGGCCTTGGCAGGTCGGTCCGAGAGTTATCGCAGCGAGGAATTGATGAAGCCGTTCCGGATTTTCATTAGCGGCAAGGAATTGCTAGGATGGACAAGCGCAACATTAACGCGCAAAAAGTCCGATCTTACTGGCTCCTTCAGCTGTGAAATCTTCTTCAATTACACTCCGAAAGAGCCCGTCGCGATTGACGCGTTGCGCGGTAAGGAGGTCACTGTCTACGTCGGCGGCCATCTCGCCTTTTTTGGTAGTCTCGATCGCCGCACTGGCAAGGGTCAGGGCAAGTTCAGCGGGAGTGAGGCAACAGGCAGCATTAGCCCGGACAGCTACACTGTTAGCCTCACTGCACGCGGGCGCACCAAATATCTTATTGACAGCTCTCAGCAACATCCTACCGGAACGCTCATCAAGCCTTCCACGCGGGAAGTTGCTGAGGCGCTGATTAAGGATTTTGACGTAGAGCTGGACTGGCAAGCGGAAGAGGTCAAACTGGCCCGAACCGTATTCCGGGATGGCGCTATGGTCGTCACGGAAATGCAACGGCTAGGGAACGAGAATGGCCATTTTTTCTACGAGACTAGAGAAGGAAAATTGCGTTTCACTGACACTGTCGGCGACAGTGGCGAAAGCCTCGTTCTTGGTCAGAACATCATTTACTTCTCCGCTGACCAGTCCGAAGAGCATGAAAAGTCTGACATACTCGTTAAGGGTCAACGGACTTCAACCGAACTCTGGGGTGAGCAGGCGGTTCTCGAGATTGCTAAACGGGCAAAGAATTCGAATGTCCCTAGCAAAATTCCGTATGTTATTCAACATTATGGAGATGCTACTCCTGAGGCGCTGGAACGTCGTGCAAAATTTGAGAGCGATAAACGGACGTCACAGTCTCTTCGCGTTTCAATCGATGTGTTCCATGTCCAATCCAAGAGTGGTGAGCCTTGGGATATCGGTCAGACCCACTATGTTGAAATCCCACCGGAAGGTATTTTCGACGTCCTAGAATGCGTTGAACTCACCTATCATGTTGAGAACGATAAGACGTTGAAAACTACGCTGGTGCTCGCTCCACCGCCTAGCGAAAAGTCCGGTGCTAATGGGATCGAAAAGGTTGACCCCTCCAGCGGCGTCGGAAAGCAGAAGCGAGCTCAGCTAGGGATATCGGGAATGGATGTGTGGAAAGCATCTGATCTTCAGTTTGCTCCTGTCGCAGAAGTTGCAAGCGTGGTAGAACCGCAAGGCTTCCTTGGTGGCATCGCCATCAATACTCCACCGTTGAAACTTCCGTCATAAGGGCACGCTATGACTTCGTTTAACAACTTCCAGGAACGCAATCGGGACATGCAGGACGGCACTGAACGTCACGTGTTCGGTGAAATTGAGTATCTCGATACTGGCGCAATTGTCAAGGTTCGCGGCAATGGCACTCAAGATGAGGAGGCCGTTGTCGTCAATCTCGGCCTCGGTCAGTCCTTTGGGAAAAATCATAACACCGAAGTCCTGCTGCTCATGTCCGGCAGTGACAGCAATCTCAAGTTCGCTCTTATCACAATTCCACGTGACAAGCAGCGCAAATGGGATGAAGGCACTGGCGGCGTTCAGCACCCTACCGATCCGGAACGTGCGCTTGAGTTCAACAAAAAGCGCACATGGCTCACGGACGGTGAATATGCCGTTGGTGATGGCGGCTATCTGGAAGTCAAAGGCGGCAAGATTTACGTTCGCGGTGATCTTTACGTTGAGAAAAATCTGCTCGTCGGCGGTAGCATTATCGGACCTGAGCCTAGTCCGGGGCCGGTGGTCATTCCTCCATTTGAAAAGTAAGGGGCTAAAGTGGTTCAGTGCAATGGTCCGGTCAATGGTCGGCGGAAAATCTTCTGGACTACACAGCCGAATGCATGCGGCGTTGATGAGAGCTGCGTCGGTGAATGCGGTACTCCTGGACTGGTGCTATATATCCCTGAGGGCGTGACCAACAAAGGCAGGACAATTCGCAATGACAACTATGTTCTTGGTCTCGCTATCAATATGTTGCTCACTGATGGCCGTAAGGACGATACGCTCTGCGGTCATCGTCCGGGTGCGCGCGGCGGACACTGGACCGATGGCTACCGTGAGGATGGCCTTGCTGCTGGAACGCAGATCAGATACATTGCGCCTCAGAAATCCGTAAGCGATACGGTAAAGCTCATCAAGATTTATACGGAAGCAACGCTGGCAAAGCTCGTGAGATATGGAGTTGCCAGTGCAGTCAACGTGACGGTTAAATATCTCGGTCGCGGCGTCATAGCCCAAGACATTGAGATCATCGGCACAAACGGGATTACCAGTCGGGTCGGCCTGACAGGCAGTCGCCTAGAGAACTCTTGGGTCTGGGAAACAACCAAATGAATTGCAAAATTGAACGCCCGAGCCCGAAAGTTCTATTCCAGAACTTGTCCAATCTATTCTCTGCCAACGTTTTGGGCGGCGCTCCCATCATCCCGGAGAGCAATGAATTTTACGTAGTCGCTAATGACTATGCAGCAATGGAGCAGTTCTACAGCTTGAGCGATCAGGCTTGGCGGGAACATGATCCGCGTTACGCTTGCTGCGAGAACCTCACGGCGATGGCAGCATTGGACGGCATTTATCCGCGTCCGGCGAGCTTCGCCAGCGGTTACGTCCGCGTGACTGGTCAGCCGAATGCAGCGCTAACGCAGAGCATGCAATTCAAATTCGGCGCTAGCACATACCTTTCCATCAACACTGTTCCGGTGACGCTTGGCGCTACGGGTGCGGTCGTTGTCCAGGTGCGAGCGCTAGAGCCCGGTCCGGCTGGTAACAATCCTGGGACTACCAAAGGCAACTTGACCACGATCCTGCCGAACGTAGATACCGTAGTGAACATGTTCGGTACGAATTTCTGCGGCGGCACGATCGCTGAGGAATGCGAACCGTTCCGTAGCCGGTATCTGGAACGCATGCGCTACAAGCCAAGCATCGGACTGGATCAGGTGCTCCAAAAAGCTGGTGAATGGCCGTGCGTGACGCGCGTTTGTGAGCGGGCTGGCGTCTGCTGCGATGACAATGCCGTGCAACCTTGGCAGGGCGGAGTTGATTGCAATAAGCCGGTCAATCTCTATGTGCTCATGGAAGGTACTTTCCCTTGTGGTCTGCCTCCGCAGAATGTCACTGATGATATCAGCGAATGGCTTTTTGGTGTAATTCAAGGGATTGGCGCTGGTCAGGCTCCTTGGGGCATGGTCGGGAAAGTGTTCTGGGCTCAGCCAGCTCCAATCGATATCGTCATTGACGGTCTCGCCTGCGCAACTCCCGGCGCTGCAAATGAAATCCGCAATCGCATCACGGAGTTTGTCGACAGGAATTGCCCTAGCGATCCTCTGTTGCTTGCGGATATCAATGTCATCATCGCTCAGGTTCTGGCGAACACGACGAACTATGCTGTCCTGCTGAAGCCGCTGGATCAATACAGCGCGTTGACTGCATGCGGTGATGTTGAGCCGCGCTGCGATTATCGCATCTGCCTCAACACGATCGAGTTCACAAATCCGACAGGCAGCACTGGACTTTAATCAATGTTCACAGACTTCATACCTGGAGTTGATGGTCTCGTTCCGATTGGGCAGCTTCCGGATAGCGGTTGCTGCCCGCCGGACATTTGTGAAATAACCGTTGACAGCTTGGCCTGCAATCTGATCAACATCCTACCGAATGGACCGCTCTGGGATCGCGCTAAAGAGGAAGGCATTCAATGCTATTCCGCTTGCGCACCGTCGCGGCCTGCTACCGATCCAAATTGCAGCCTTCCAGGTGATGCGTGCGGTAGCATGGTAGCTCATGCGGTTTACTCCGCAAAGAAGCTTCATAACGCTATCGTGGGCGCACTATGGCCCGCCCTACGCGAAAGCCAGCCCCACACAGCATACGACACCATGGATGAATGGCTAGATCGGCTCGGTTGGATCGATTGCTACAATCGTTACTGCCGTGATCCGGCTCTCGGCACCATGACACCGTATGAAATCATTGGAGAGTGTGGCATTGAGCCCTGCCCTCCCGTTTTTGGTGTAGAATTGGAACGCGTCTATAAGCGTGGCGTGATCACTGCTCTATGGCGACTGCGGCATGGAGTGACTTTCAATCTCGCTGCGATCAACTTCATTCTGGAGCCGCTCTATTCTGAGCTGGTTATTGATCCTGCCTATGGGACCAATCCGAGTGTCCCAAAATGCTTGATCTTGCGGCCGACTGCGGACGTCGTGAATGTTGTCACTCGCGAACCTTGCCCGCGCACTCCCGAGAGCATGCTCGCTGCGAGTAAAACGGTGCTCACTTATCTCTCCCCCGGCAAAGGACTTTGTGCCGGTGGACCTTCCCGGGCTTATCCCATGACACTGGCGGCGCATTGTATCGTCCGTAGCATGCTCCCGACTTGCTGCAATATCTGCGTCAAACTCCAATAACGAGGACTTTCTATGGCCGGTATTTTCCCATCCGCTGGCATCAGCGCTCCAAACACTACCGGAGGTGACACCGGTCTTGAAACTATTCCCGGTTGCGATGCGCTGTTCTATCGGAACAATTGCGCACCGCGCTTTGATCCAGTGGCAATGAACTTCATCATCAGCGAAATCGGCAATGCCGTGAATGCGCTCGGCGATGACTACAATTGCTCCGCAACAGATAATCTGAAGAAGACTCTTCAGAAGATCAACAACTGGTGCGCTCGCGGCGTCATCCATCCGACAGGCGACCTCTCTGATGACTTCGTCATGGCTTGCTTGGCGGGCGTTCAGGGCAAGATGCCGATCCAGGACATTCTTAATCGAATGGCTACGCTTTGCTCTCTGCCGGATGTTCTCACTCCGGACCTTGACGATAGTCTCGCAGGTTGCTTCGATGGAGCTCAAGGCAAGATCGTTATCAATTCCTTGTTGCAGCTCATCATCGCTAACCTCCCGGCCGTCTCGCAGGGTGCGCCGCGCTACGTCACAGGGCAGGAAATTCTGTTTCCGAACAATGACACGCGGGACAGCTTGATGTTCAGCCTTGCGGACTGCGACGGGCTGTATATCAAGAACCCTTGGAAAGCCCGCTTTTACAACGGTGACGGCGTGACGCCCGGTATTGAATTTGCACCTTTCGCCTTCAATCAAGGCGACGCCGCCGTCTCCTCTGTTTATCTTGACGACACTGGTCCGGGCGGCGGCTACGCCATCCATCAGTTCGGCGCGATGACCTTCGAACGGATCGCGCCTAACTCGTTTATGACTTTTGGTAGCAGTCGCGTAGCTTCTCAGGGGTGCTACGTTCCGAACGAAACCAATGTGTGGGTCTCCCGTCACGAAGTCGGTCCCGGAACTGAAAATACCCGCATCTGGAAAATCCACAAGATTTCTTAAGGAACTAACATGACCGGTATTTTCCCGAACGCTGGCGGTGTAGTTGTCAGAGACCCTGACACTCACCTGCCGACCAATCCGCCTAACGTTGATGGAGTGCTGGTCCCGCCTGTCCCTTTCAACATAGACTGCGACATGACGGCGCTACCGAATGACTGCTCCGTCGCTGTTGAAAATCGTCAAGTCAATGCCATCGTATCGGAGCTGGTAAATCTGGCGGCTACGATGGACCCGGAAGGCCTCTGGGAGTGTTCAGAATATAACAATCTCGCAACTGCCTTCCTCGCATGGGTGGCGGACTTCGCGGGTAGCCAGACTGGTGAACTACTGTGCATCTCTCCGGAAGGTCCAGGGACAGAGACCGGCGCTGCCATCATCTATTGTGATGGCGCTACGATCCGCAAACTGTTGATTGACGGTGAGGCTGGTTTGTTCCAACTGATCCAGGCCTACCTCTGCGACAGCGAGATTGGTGCTCCAAACACCAATGATGACTATCTCATGTATTGCCGGAATGGCGTATTCCGTAAGGTGCAGGCGGTAACGTTCCAGCTCTATGTCGGCGAATGGGTGCAGAACCGGACCTACGTTGTCAACAATCTGGTCCGCAAGTCCAAAAAGCTTTATTCACCGAACGCGTCTATCCCGGCTGGCACGGTGTTCACGATCGGCACGACTGGCGCGACTTGGTATGAAGTTTCCGCAAGTGACTTCTCTGAGTTCGACCCATCCGAGAATTACCTCAAGGATGCAGTGATCCAATATCAGGGTAAGGTCTACGCCGCGAATGATGACATTCCGGCTGGCACTGCCTTTGTGATCGGTACTACTGGTCAGACATGGCGTCTCGTTGATACTACCCAGACCGTTATTTTGGAGCACTCTGCGACGAAGAGCTACGTTCAATATTCCGTTGTCACGGTGAACGGGCTTCTCTATCGGACCAATGTACCGGTCGTACCGGGAGCGTTTTCGCCAGCGCCCGCCGGACCGTGGTATCTCATCGGCGGCGAACGGAACAAGTTCGTAGGGGATTGGTCCATCGCCAACAACCTGCCGCGCGGTCCGGGCTTTACCAACGTCCAGTATCTTGCTGGTCAGCTGGTCGTCAAGGATGACCTCATCTACCGTGCCAATGCGGATATTCCGCTGACGACGGCATTCACGATCGGTACGACTGGTGCTACTTGGAAAGAGATTTCCGGCAGCGCCGCCCCGCCGTTCACACCGGATGTCGCCTATGCGCAGGATGCAGTCATCCAATACACGGACGGGAAATACTATGCTGCGAATGCTGATATTCCTGCTGGCACTGCATTTGTCATTGGCACTACTGGTCAGACTTGGCGGCTCATCAGCTTCGGTGGGTCTACCCTTCTGATCAGGGACTATGACAATACCAAAGCCTATGCCGGTTACGAAGTCGCCGCGTTCGCTTCTGGTGACACTGTCAGCGGAACATATGGCATATGGCGGGCGAAGGCGGCTGGCGTTCCTACTCCCGGCGCATTCAATCCCAACCTTTGGGACCTGATTGGTGATCGTAGCAAGTATCGCGGTCGCTGGCAGGCCAATGCGTTCCTCATTGATGATCTCGTGTACTGGTTTGCGAACGTTAACGGTAGTGACGTCCACGAGTTCTTCAAAGCTGAGGTCGCCATCATAGCGGGCGCTCCAGACCCGTTCAACAATGCAAACTGGACACCGATGAGTAAGGTGCGCGGCGCATGGTTCCAAACGCGGCGCTATCTGGCTGGTGATATTGTAACACGGAATGGACGGCGCTACGTTGCGAACGCTGCTATTCCATACAATGCCGCATTCGCAATCGGCTTCACTGGTGCTACCTGGAGACTTGACGACCTCGTTGAGCCTCTGGATATTTCAACAGTCGGGGTCTTTTCCATCGCTCTCGCTTGGTGGGATAAGTATGTGATGCTGAGTGGCGCAACTGCCAAGACGGTCACTATCCCGGCAAACGCTACTGTCGCTTTCCCAATTGGCACTACACTGACTGGGATTAGCTCCAGTGGACAAACAACGTTCGTCGCCGCTGGCGGCGTGACAGTTAATACTCCGGACACGCTGGCTCTCAGGAACGTGAGCTATGCAGCATTCGTCCTCACCAAAGTCGCAACGGATACTTGGCACCTCGCCGGTGACCTCGCTTAACTCAAAGAAAGAACGACATATGTTCAATTCTGAACAAAACAGGACTATCGGTGAACTTGCCCACGACATTGGCGTTGACGTCAACAAGCTGCTGGCGTTCATGTTGACTGAAACCAACGGACAGGTCTTCGCCATCGTGGACGGTCGTGATGAACCTCTCATTCGCTGGGAGGGTCATTACTTCTTCAAGCTTATCCAGGAAGCTCTGCGGGACAAGGCGGTAAGTCTCGGTCTCGCAAGCCCCAAGGTCGGCGGCGTCAAAAACCCCAAGGATCAAGCGGGCCGTTATGCCCTGCTCGCACGCGGTAAAAAGCTTGACGTCACTGCAGCCATCAGCTCTTGCTCATGGGGTATTGGTCAAGTCATGGGTGCGCATTGGAAATGGCTCGGCTATGCCAGTGCGCTGACCTTTGAAAAAGAGGTGCGGTCCGGGTTCCTTGGACAGCTCCAGGCGATGGCGTTGTTCTTGGACAAGAGCGGTATCATCCCTCACCTCAAGCGCGGTGACTGGTCTGCCGTGGCGCGTATCTACAATGGCAAGGACTACGCCAAGAATAAGTACGACGTCAAGATGAAGGCGAACTATGAAAGTCTCGTCGGCAAGGCAATGGCGGATGTTCCACCGACCTCGGCTGGAATGCTGCGCGTCGGTAGCAAAGGTCCGGCAGTCCGCGAACTTCAAAACCTTTTGGTGCGAGCTGGCTTCTCACTTGTCGTAGACGGTGACTTCGGCGGTTCCACCGAAAAGGCTCTGCGGACATATCAGACGACCAATGGCCTTGAAGCCGACGGCGTTGCTGGCAAGCTGACTATGGCTAGCCTCCAAAAGCTGAAAAGCAATCCGGAGGAAAACCTCGGCACTCAGCCCATCCTGGAAAACAAGACCGTCAAGAATGGTCTCATCAGCGGTATTGGCGGAGCGGCTACAATCCAAGCCGCCAAAGGCTCCATTGATGAAGCCGTGCAACAGGTCGCCGGTCTCGCCGGTAGCCCGTTCATTGACTACGTCACGGGAGGGCTCACGGTCCTCAGTGCGACGCTGGCAATCGGCGGTCTCGCTTATGCCGCCTATGGCTGGTATAAGAAGGATCGCTCATTCAACGGAACGGAAGACCTCGCATGAGCAGCATCAGGATAGTAGGCCTCCTCGCGATCGCTGCCGTCCTGATGTTCATCGGAGTGTCCATCTACAACTATGGCGGTGACAATGCGTTACGTGATGTCGAAAGACAAAACCAGAAAGCTGGGAGTGCAGCTAACAAGGCTGTACTCGATTATGACGATTGCGAGCGTGCTGGTCGGGTGTGGGACTACCGCGCCCGCAACTGTGGTAAATCTCAGAACGGTAACGGGAACTGACCTCGTTGGCGCTATCGGGATGACCCCTGTGGACCAGACAAAGATCAACAGGACCATCGTGCGCTTTTGTGCGGCGGACCTTCTCACTCCTGCAGAATGCGGCCAGCATGGGGACGCCCTAGCAGCGCAAAATAAAACCCGCTAGGGAGCTTGCCTAGCGGGTCTGTAGCGTGTTCATGGTATTGGCTGGTATACCGGTAGCCCGTTAGCGCAAAACCGCGCTGGCGGGCTTTATTTTGCCTTGCTGAAACTCAGGCCAAACTCCAACATGCTGGCGGCGAAATGGCGGCTGGCGCGGATGTTATTCGCAACCATAAGTTCATGGTTGAGATACGCAACCGCTTCCATATGCTTCTGCGCTTCCGCCATCGCCGCGTCACGCTTCGTGACGAGCTGCATGATCGCATCATCCGTAGCAGCAACCGCTTTGATGTCCGTGCCATGTGTCACGTTGGCGTGATCAATTCCTGCAGCGCCGCTATTCGGAATGCGGAATGCTGGCGGACGGTAATCCGCCTGAACAGAAGCGACAGTCGCTGCAGCGATTGCAGGCTCAAGTTCAACATTCTTCATTGCAGTTTTCAAAGTGTCGTTCATTTCATTTTCCCTTTGCTAGTGAAGCTTTACAGCTCCAGTTCCAATCCCTGCGACGCTCAACGTCCATATGCACCGGATCGGAATTACAATACAATCCCACACCGCCTACACCTGGAATAGTTCGCAGGTACGATGCCAGAGCTTGTTTGCTCACTCCGGCAATTTGAAAATCAACAGCGTTGCATCTCATGTGAGCGCTGTTCTTTGCGCCGCTCACTCCGGCGTTATATTTAGGACTCCTGTAACCACTGTCCACTATCAGCGGTTTGCCGTAGTGTTGACGGACGGTAGCCATCAGTTGTCCTAGTTTCTTGTTCTTCTTGAAACAGGCGGTTTGCTCGTTGCCATCTTTCAATTTGAACAAGTTCGGGTTCAGTTTGAAGAACCCATCCACCCTTTTTGGGAGCGGAGCATAGGACACCAAAACGGGCAGTTCTCTGGTCGCTGGAAGAGACTTCGCATTAACTTTCCAAGCGACCAGAGGACCGACTATGGGAGTATGAAAGAACATATCGGTTTGTGCCGACACGACTGCTCTTCCGTATATGAGTTCCTGAGGTGCAGGGTCGTTTCCGCCAACCACGCAAATCAGTTTGAACACAATATGAGCTATACAGCTCACACCCATAATTTGATACCAACTGGCTCCGTAAAGCCAGCCATGATGCCGCCATATGTGAACCGCCAAGTCATACGCGGGCGGCGATTGCGTTTAGCACGTTCCCAAGTCACAATGTACGGCTGCAGAATTTCAAGCAAGTTCTGGACCTCCAGGCGGCGCAATGTACTTACCAGTGAAAGTAAACCGTTCCGCACCCTTATCATCCAAAGCCATATGAAATTCGGCGACGGGGAAATATGTAACGTTGGACGGTTTACGCTTCTGGTAGTTTTCAAAACTGATAGCTCCATAGCACCATAGACCATCCATGATTGCTAGCTGTCCATAAGATACTAGCACAAGCTGTTGTCGCGTGATACAGTCGTACCACACTTTACTGAAGTGTTCTTGGGCTAAATACCAACCTGCTGAGTCACGTGCTCTTAGGCCGATGTTTAGATCGTACTCGCGACTGATGCGCCCATCCTGTTTATTGGCTTCATGGTTCGCCGAAGAGATCAACATAGCGGCCATGACGGCTGCACATTCATTTTCGCTCATCGGCACACCGTGGATGACCATCTTAGTCATCATCTGGCTGAGCAGTTCCGTAACTTGTCCGCCACAGTCATTGATCTCTACTTCTGGTAGAAGGCTATTCGGCAGCGCCAACGGCTTCACTCCCTTGATAATTATCGTATATCGCTGGGACCTTGAAGCCAGCCTCAAGAAGCAGTTGACCTATGAGTTCTCCAGCCTTTGTTACGATCCAACCACGGTTAGGCTGAGGGCGCTCGATAAGCCCCTTCTGTTCCAGCTTTATGAGCTGCACAACGCCCGCGCTGCTGGCCTTGGGTAGGGCTTTGCCCGCCAGCCACGCGCCATAGCCGTGCTCATATAGGATCAGGAGCGTTTCTATCTGGCGCTCGCTGAGGCTCATGGTGAAATGCCCGCTACGGACATAATCATGCAGCAATTGGTTCACGGAGCAGGTTCCCTATGTTTCCGTTGAAGAGATATTCGACCTTGTGACCGCGCCCGCGCAAACCGTTGCTCCGCAGTAGGCAGTCATCATCTGGCAGCTTCCGGATAAGGTCACGCATGGTATTAGCGATGCCATTCCTTGTCCAGTTCATCGTAGGCTCGGTAGCCAGTTCCTTATGAAGCACATCCAATGAGATGACGCTCTTGCTATGCGACTGCCATTCAGAGAGAACGGCCAAAATAGCTCTCTGCCTTTTGGTGTAATTTCCCATCAAGCTTCTTCCTCTTTGGGCTTTTCCCGGTAGTCCACATTCTGAACCGTGATCGCGACCACTGGATGAAAAGGAGCGCTGACCCAAAGGAATAGGGCTGCTCCGGCGGCGATAGCGGCACGCTCATCATCGGAAATTTCCCAAGCACTTACGTCCCAGGAACGACCGTCGTTCAATATTGTCTTAGTCGGCAAAGTGCTGCACGTTCCATGTTCAGGCTTCCAGTCTTTGGGAGCACCATGAAATTTGTCAGCACCTTCAATCATGAGGATGTCAGTCATTTACCAGTTCCTTGGATCAAAGATGTCATCACGAGCATCTACTTGTTTCGGTGCGGGTTCAAGCGCGGCACGCCAGTCGGGTTCTTCATCCTTAGACGCCCAAGTGTCTTCCGGAGGATTGCGCTCAAGCTCCAGCCATTCCTTGGCGCGAGCAATGATTTCCTCTTCGGTCTCTTCCTCCATCATGATACGAATATCATCCAACACCAAAGTCTGGAAGTCGCGCTTCTTCTTCAGGTTCTGAAGGACCTTTATGTCAACGGAACTTTTCGCAACGAGATCGATATAAGTGATGGTCTTGTATGTACCAATCCGGTGAATGCGATCTTCCGACTGCCAGCGATGGACGGCGTTGAATGAGTTGTTATAATAGATCGCAGTGGCGCATTCTCCCTGAAGGTTGAGTCCGGTTCCTCCGGCGGCAGGGTTTGAAAGGAATATATCGATGCCACTGTCTGGGTCCATGAACGCAGCCTTTGC
>Ga0247732_10000067_pt1 | contig 71173 bp, 146 predicted proteins | sample UWRJL163409C2_FD_180940 | JGI IMG/M metagenome (GOLD analysis project Ga0247732, IMG submission 180940) | Plant litter microbial communities from Arlington Agricultural Research Station in Wisconsin, United States - UWRJ-L163-409C-2 | ecosystem: Environmental > Terrestrial > Plant litter >... | reverse complement strand
CTTGAACTCGGGAGGTTCCCACGTGGAGTTCATATTAGGTTCGCCGTCAGGGTTGATGAAGTTCCAGTTCTCAGACTTCTTGATGAACTTAGTGCCATTTACACTGATGGTCGTGTCCAGGGGAAGACTGTCTAGAGAATCTTCGTCTGGAAGATTATCTCCCTGCACGTAAGGAACCTCTGGAAGGTCTACTTCTGGAGTATCTTCAGGCCCACTCTTGTACGTAACGAACTTGCTCTTAATAGCGCCACCGAAAGAATTCGAACTGATTCCCTTGGCTCCATCCACAGCATCCCAGCTACCATCTTCATTCTTAATGTAGTCATGGGGAGGACCAATAAGCGCTTCGTTGTCCGACTCCCAGTGCAGAACTGTACCAACGGGGAAATCGTCCATTTCATCGGTGCTAGTGATAAAGTCACCAGGCTTGAACGTCTTGTTCTCAGAGAAGCCATTAAGAAGCTCTAGCTCCCAGTCAGCAAGAGGTTCGGCAGGCATGTCTACGACATCACCTACAGGCTCTGGAGTCACAGGTTCTGGGGTGTCCAACTTAGACTTCAGAAGGTCAAGGAACTTCTGCTTGGTAATGGTCTTGTCCTTGTTGAAACCAACAATGTCGTTAGGCGAAAGCTGACCCAGAGGGTTGCCCTGCTTGTTCAACTCGCTCTTGAAGACCTTGCCCTGGTAAGCCTCCAGGATGTCTACAGCGGCCTGGATGTCCTTCTTGCTGAAGGAACCACCTGTCATACCTGTCTGAGTACTCTTAGCGCTCTCAGAACCAATGAGAATCTGTGGACCCTCGTCTACTGACTCGGCAGCTTCAGGTTCGTCCTGGAACCCGATACCCTCCTTGAGGTACTGTACGAACGCCTTCTTTGGCGACGTGCCTGGGTTCTGCTCCTTAGCTTGTGCTACCAGAGAGTCCAGGTACTCCTTGTCCTTCAAAGGGTGGTCCTCGGGAAGAGCCTTCAGACCGTAAGAAATCTGGAACCCTGTGTGGTCCTCCAGAGAAGCGATAGCGGCCTGTACCTGCTCTGTAGACATCGTTCCCGGTGCCTGCGCTTCTGGCTCTTCGGGCGCAGTTTCTTCTTCCGGCTCATCGAACTCAGGGTTAGCCTGAAGGTCAGTCACCAGCCCCGCTGCGTTCTCGTCTAGCAGTTCCTGAGTACTGAAGAAGGGCTCAGCGTACTCGTTGTACCAGTTACCGTCATCCTCCATCGTGAGAATGCCCTGCTTAGCGTGCGTGACTGTAGCGCCAGGCATGGCGTCATTCAAGTCATACTCGTCAGGCGCGTTCTCTGGAAGAAGTGGCTTCTTGACTTCTTCCTCTGGAACCTCTAGGGCGTCCAGATACAAGTCAGAATCAGCCTTCTGCTGGGTGTTCCACGGCTCTAGAGATACAAACCCATTGTTAGCTGATGTGCTCAAATCTCCTGTAGAGAAGACGTACTTCGCATCCAGGCTCTGCCACTCATCTAGACCGTAAATCTTGGTCATTGGGCCTAGCTGGTCGTGGAAAAGAATGTCCCCGTCACTAGCGCCAGTTACAACAGCCCCGTCAGCCCTGTTAGCCTTGGCCTTTCGCTTCTGCTCGTTGTCTGGAGTCTTCGGAGTATCCGGGTCCATGAGCGGGTCTTCCGGCTCATTCTTCTTGGCCTTTGGCTTCTCAGGCTCGGCAGGAGCAGGAAGATTCTGAGACAGGAAAGATGTGCCCTGAGTGATGGCAGCTAGTGTGCCTGTGTCCGTTCCGCTTCCCGTGAGACTACTGACCCACTGGTCCTTCGTCTTGGTGAGCACAGCATTGCTGAATCCAAGCTGGTGTCCCTCTGGAAGAGCTTCCAGAGCGGCAGTCAACTCGTCTAGCGACATTTTCGAGTAGTCAACGTCCTGTACGTTGGCTGGCTTCAGTTCAAAAGTACCGGCATCGAAAGGTCCCTGAAGGTCATCATCAGTAAGCGTGATACCTAGGTCTGGGTTCTCCCAGTTGCCCTCGGCAGTCTTCGTGAAAACAGGAGCGCCACCCTTGTTCAGGGTAGCTCCAGGCTTCTGCACAGAAAGCTTAGGCTCTTGCGCAGCGTCAAAGTCCTGCACCTCGTAAAGAGGGTCGCTGTTCTTTAGGTTCTTGAACTTGTCTGTAAGAACTGGAACCAGGAATTCAGGGATTTCCGCTTCACCGTCCTTGGTGAAAGCGTGAACCTCGTTGTTAGGAGTCAGAACGTAAGCAAAAGGAGAATCACCCTTTGGCTTGATGAGCTTAGACCCGGCGGGCGCAGAATACGTAACCTCACCTAGGGTGAAGCCGTTGGGGCCAGAAATAGACGCAGGCTTGTACTGAACGCCCGTAGAAGCAACGTCTTTTAGCGCAGAACTCTTTGGGGCTGAGACATTTGCGTCTCCTGCCATGTCTGCTACTGAAGCTCCACCAGATAGAGCACCCTTAGGTGCAGACTGACCCTTTGACTTTGCTTCAGCGCGCTTAGCCTTAATGACATCAGCGGTGATGACACTTCCAATAGGCAACCCGTAGAACTTAGCTCCCTCAGGGGACTGCACTCGGCGGGGACCGCGCTTTGCTAGCTCAATGAATTCTAGCTCTGCTTCTTCAAACACGGGGACTCCTCAGCCTCTTAAAACTCCTACCAGCTTACACTAGAAAAATCTTGTTTCGAATTCTTGTTCTATTCGTCGTACCTGATGGAGTTGCCTAGAGCTTCAACCTTTGCAGCTACCTCATCAGCCTCTCCAACAATCAAAAGTCCAGAAGTAAAAACTTGCTCTGCTGACAAAGCCCCGAAGCTATAGGACTTGCTTGTAGTCCGGGCGTCTTCCAGTACAAGCGTCAATGCATCTACTGCCGCGAGGAGCGAATCAAAGAAGAATCTAACCGTAATGAACATCAGCCCTTGCTCCTCAAAAACTTGCTGATAGCTCTGAAACTCGCTACCACTGCCTTGAAAATCTTCTCTGGCAGTCTCTGAACATCCGCAGTGCTCATCATCGAAGGGGCGTCCTGCGGCTGTTCAAAATCTGGAGTCTCAAAAGCGTTCTCCAGTGTCACAGTGAAGATGTAAAGACGGCACTGACAGCGAGGATGCCGTGGTGGCCCCGCAAGGTCGATGTACACACCCGGCTCGCCAGACTCAGCCTTGAAGTCCTCATGAAGGTCTTTCGCAGTACCGTGCAGACGACGACAGGCGGGACAAGGGTCGTTGTTGACAAAGTTGGCTACCCAGTACTTCCGCACAACAAGCCCGAAGTCCTCTAGCTCCGTGTAAGACGACAGAATCTGGTCAGTGTATCCACGCTGCGCTGCGACTCCTGCGGAGTGCTGAAGGCGTAGTACAGCCCCCTCACGTGTAAGAATCCCGGACTTGTAGTCCCTCAGGTTCCTGCGTACGTCCGCAAGGAGGGATTGTAGATACTCCGTGTTGAAGACTTCACCAGAGCGCCAGGTATCCAGACCGGAAGACTGCTGAGACACGCTGCGAGCTACAGAAGCGCTAGAGCGGTAAGCATCCCGGACGATGGCCTCTAGACGCCAGCGCACAGAACGCGCATCTAGAACACCGTCATCCCACTCCACGATGGCCTGGACGATGGCAGCACGAGAAACGGCTTCCAACGCAGAAGTCGCTTGCCTGGATGCCGCGTGTACCTTCATCTGTTCCGAGAAGGAAGCCACGGATTACTCCTTAGGCTTGGAAATCTGGTTCAGCGTAGAGATGAACGTTGAAGTCTTCCAGTCACCGGTGTAGTCAAAAATAGCTCGGCGCAGAAGAGTCATCATTCGCTTAGCTTCAGACGCATTTCCTGCTGACTTGAACTCGTCGTACTGAGCCTTCAAAGACATCAGACGCTCAACAGTCACCTTGCTCTTTGTGGGTTCGGGCCGCTCACCCTCAGGGATGTCCTGCCCAATGGGCCTGTCGTAGCGCCTAGAGCCCTCTTCCGTGCGGACTGTGCGCTCATCCATGGAAGCCAAAGATAGAAGCTCCTGAGCCATATCTAGAAGCTCTGCTTCGCCTGACAGCTTGACCTTTGGCTTCTTCGTTGGGTCAGTTGGCGGAACCTGCTGCGCAGAATTACCTCCCGCAAGCTGGCTCTCAAAGTCCTTGATGTCCTGGTCTGGGTTTGGCTGTCCGGGAAGAATTGCGTTACCCGTGGCATCCAGAGGAAGAGGCTTTCCATCTGGTCCGATACCCTGCATCATGTTCTGGACTTCCTTCTCGGAAGCTTCGCGTTCCTCTACAGCCTCCCAGTCAATCTCCAGACCCATCTCATCGGCCATCTTCTTCTCAAGCTCACGGGTGAACTCAGGAGAGACGGTTTCAGAGCTAGCAAGCTTGTCGAAGGTAGAAGAGATTGCAGCCTTCTGCTCATCGGTAAGCTCTGCCCAGCGGAACTGAGGGTACTTACCACCGGAGAAGTTCCAGTCAATCAGGCGAGGGATGATGTAGTGGTTGATGCTGTTGGCAATGTCATCCATGATGGCACGCAACATGAGAATGAACATGCTGTCGCCAGGTTGACCGAAGCTGACTAGCTTGGCATCACCTTCACCACCACCAGACTCCTTGTCGAAGAAGTTGGCCAGGATGCTCTTAGACATCTGGTTGTTGTGGTGGTTGATGTAGTCCAAGAACGGGAAGGTACCACTGTCCTTCAGCATTTCAACTTTGAAGTTCTCAGGAACCATCATCCACTGAGCAATAGCAAGGTTGGAAAGGTTCTGAGCAAAGACGCGCTTCTGGTTCTCTGTAGCAGAGTTTGGAATCGTACCCACACGTGTACCAACAGCAGAACGCTGTGCCGCAAGGTGAGCGATGTAGTACATCTTCACCTTCTTGTCGTAGTGGTAGAAGGCGCTCTGGAAGAAGCTCACGCCGTAGTACTTGCGCTCTTCCTCCTGTGCTGCGTAGTAGAACGCGCGGTCACGGGGAATGTGAACGTCTACAACTTCACCGTTGCGGTAGGCACGCTGGCGGAACCCAGCAAAGTGACCGTCCTCGTCCTCAATGATAGTGATGGTGTCAGGCTGACGGTATCCCAGCTTTCGCAGAACGTACTTGCCCTTTAGAGGGCCGTAGGTAGCGTAGTCGTATACCTGCTCGAATGGAGAAAAACCATCGAACAAAGCCTGAAGAAGCTGCGCCATGAACCGCTGGAACGTAACGGACATGCCGCCAGAGGCGGGAGGAAGATTGAACTGAAGGTCGATGAACTCTGCCTCTGCGTCACCGTCATCGGCAGGCACAAAGGTGGCATTCTGAAGAGCGGCACGGATAGGCAGCGAAAGAAGACGGTACAGGGCTCGTGCCTGTCCGTCTAGACGACGCATAGCGATTAGCTGAGCAACAGTTGGCCCCTGCTCTTCGCCTTCATCCCTAAGAAGCTCTCTTAGCTCCTTGTCAGCCCTTGCCTTCGCGCTTAGGCCTTCCGTATACGGAGTGGCGAACGGGAGATTGTATTCGACACCAATCTCGTAGTTGAACTCAGCTTCGGTCGGCTTAGCTGCGAGGTCTGGGTTCTCTTCCTTACCAGCCATATCCGCCTCTATCCGGGAACCCTAGCGGAAGTCCAAAAGGGTCACCCACAGTCAAAAACACATCTTGTGAACCCTCAAGAGGCTCAAAGGCGTCCCCAGTGTCGTAGGAAGGGCCACCACTACTTACTATCGCACCCTCGGGGTCCTCTTCCCCGCCTGTGACAAGGGCACCAGCGACAGAACAGCAGAATGCGTCTGCCAAATCCTTGGAACCATTGGGAGGATGGTCAATTTTTCCGTTGTCCAGCTTGGACAAAGATTCAATCTCATCAAGAAGAAGTTGCTCAAAAGGCATCTTCAAACGCTGCTCTGACGCGATGTCTTTCAGAGAACTCCACAAAGAGGGGTCGCGGTCAGTTGACTGCTTATCTGTCTCGACGCCCTGAGAGTCAAAGATTTGAATAGTGTCAGCGGACTGGAAGCTGTCGAAGGTAAACAGACCGATTACGAAACCACGCTTGATGAGTTCGTAAGCCAGCATACGAACCCAGCGAATCTGAATCTCTCGGGGAAGAGAGTCACCATTCTTGTCCTTGGTCGTGGCATCAGCCTGGAACCCAATGGTGAAATCGTTTCGCACCGTAGGACGAATCTGAGAACGGTTATAGTTCGCTCCCTCATCGTCCACCAGTACGTCCGTATACTCCACCCACTTCTCAACGTGGGACATAGCAACGCCAGCGCGGTCGTGCTTCAGCGCTAGGTCACCGTGTAGCGCATACCGCGCTCCCTGCACGGGCTGGAAATCTGGGTGGAAGTGAAAAACGGGTTCCCAGCCGCGTGTCATTCTTCCTGTGTGCTTGCTGAAGTACTCAGCCTCACGGTACTCAATAGTCAGTGGCTGCTCATCACGGTCCACAGCATTGCGGAAGATGGACATGTTCTTGAAGAACGGGTCCATAGCACGGGTTGGCTTGCACTCGTACTTGGCGGCAGAACCTACGGGGTCCTTGTCGTAGTCCTCAAAGAAGTCTTCCTTGCCCTTAATACGTGGGTTGACATCCCACGTAGCTAGAGGCCCAGAAACATAGTGAGTAGAGCGCTCCTTGAACTTCTCGTTGGAAGCTCGTGCTTCAGCAGTGAGTTGCTGAATGGTGGAACCCAGGTAGCGAGGGTAGGAAATGGCGACTCGCTTGTAGGTCTTTGGGAATCGAGTAGAAGCGGAAGTCTTCAGCATTTCTAGAATCGACTCAGCCGACGTGGAAGCCTCGCGCAGACGCTTACCCGTACCGACCATTTCGTCCTTGGCCTTGAAGGCGTCAATCTCGTCTGCAACACCAAGCATGATGTTCAGACCTTCCTGACCTTCAGCGTCAGAGTGACCAGACACAGCGAAAACGTTCTTGTTGTACTCGATTTCACCCTGCTTCACGTCAGCGTGTTCCTTGAACCAGCCGCGCTTAACAGCAACCGTCATTGGCTTGAAGAAAGCTCGGTTGGCCTGAGGAGCGTTGGCAGCAATGTTCAGAAGGTGAATGGAGTCAGTTTCTGGCATGTCGAAGTACAACTGCGGTGACTTCAAGCACAGGAGAAGGTAAGCGACTCGTAGGGAAGCCCAACGGCAGATGGCGTCCTTACCCGAACCCTTACCCCACTGAAGGGTGATGAGGTTAGCAGAGGGGATATCCTCTGCCCAATAAGAAGAATTGAACTCCTCAGCCATACGAGGGTATAGCTCTGGGTAGTACACACGCTCAATGACCTGAATAGCCTTGGACTGCTCAGGAGAAAGCTCGACGTTACTCTGCCCTAGGAACTTAGTGTCCCGAATGAAAGTACGGAGGTCTACAGGCTCTTCCGCAAAAATGGAAGAGAGGGATGAAGATTTATCTTCATCTGGGATGAATAGACGACCGGCCATAGACTTAAGTCTACACCAAATGATAGAACAAGTATTCGATTACTTGGCTTTTAGCGCTTCCCACTGCGCTAGGGCCTTTGCAGCCTGCGCCTTAGTGTCTGCATCTACAGAATCTCCGCCCGCAGCCCACTTCTTGATGCGGCTAATGGCAATAGCGATTGCTTGACTCTTTGTCTTTCCGCTTTTCATGATGCCACGGGCGAGCTTTCGGACGTAAGGGGGCAGGTTGCCGCCCTTTTTCTCAATCCAGTTGTTGTCTCCAGGAACCTCAGCCAGAGAAGCTGAGGAGGAGAGGGCGATGAACTCATAGTCTGAATTGTTTAGCATGTTACAACTCCACTGCGGCAAACTCTTCATTGAGACGACGGCGCAAGAACTGGCGCTCGTCTGGGTCCTTGACCAAGTTCAAGACGTTCTTCACGATGTCCTGCACCTGAAGAAGCATGTCCTGAACAATCTTGTCGTTGTGCTTTTCCAGAAGACGGTTGAACTGGTCAAGCATCGTCTGCCAAGCGGCAATGTTCTGTAGCTTCTCGCGACCTGGCATGGCCGGGTTGGTGAATTCCTGGTAACGCATGTAAGCGTAGAAATAGCAGATGCGCTCCATAAGCGTGTACTGAGCGGCCTTCATTGGCACACCCTGGGCTTCCCGACGAAGCTGAGTCACCATTTCGTTGTACCACCCGACGATGCGTGGGTCTGCTGCAATGTCCTCAGGCAGAACAAAGATGTCGTCCAGTCCATTTGATGGAGGAGCGTCTAGGTCAGTCGTCAAGTCTTCATTCATGGTACTTCTACTATCGCTCTTCGTAAGGCATAGGCTCGTTAGCGAAGGGAGAATAGAAGTGTGGCGAGAAGCTGGAAGACTGCTCAAAGTTCTCAGGACGACCGTGAACTCCCCAGACACCGATGTTCTGCACGCGAGACATCGCAGGAGAAATTACGTGCTTATGCAAGCTTGGTAGCACTCTGGTATCAAGGTTCCAGTCCCATCCTGCTTGGTTACCTGGAGCACCGTTGTAGGTGGTGTAATCGTGGTCCCAGGTGTCTCGAATGAACTGATTCCAGCGGTCCTGCCACGTGCCCCACACCCAGGGGCTGAACTTTTCTGAGCGCCGAACAAGCTCAGGACGCGTAGATTCTTCTCTCGAATAGGCTACAACGGCAGCTACGTCGGAATCGGAAGCATAGCGCTCTGCCGCCCAGTCAAAGAACTCCAGCACATCATCTGCGACAACAAGGTCATCCTCAGCACGAACCACAAAATCTATGTAGCCGTTCTTAAAGAGGTCGTTGAAGCCTACCCACGGATGATGCAAGACTCCGTAGACCTGAGGGTTTACTAGAACAGTGAGCTTGTCATGCTCTAGCTCTTTGCAGATAGCAAGATGCTCTTCTACGAACTCAGAAGGCTCCAGACGAACAACGACGTTCCAGTCATAGAAGCCCCGAGCCTTTCGCCAGGAGTTCATAGTCTCTCTAAAGTACGAAGGGCGATTAGCGGCAGTGATGAAGAGAAACTTGCGCAACGTCATGTCGTCGCACCTTCAATGAGGTTTGTCCTGCCGTCCTTCTTATGCCCCCAGTGATGCACAGCAATGGCTTCACCAGGAAGAGCAAACTCCGAAGCATCCCCGCCCGCAGGCACTTGACTCCAGTGAACAGAGTTGAAAACGTGCTTCGGGAAAACGTATAGCTGGCCAGGATACTGGTGCGCAAAGTCTGTCAAGAACCCTGGACCTGTGGTCATTACCATTTCGTCGTACGGATTTGCAAAGTAGCGACCAGGAAGTGCAGCTAGAAGACCTCCCCAGAAGGCCTCACCGGCTTGTGGAGCGCCGATAGCGGCGTTTACGATGCGCCAGTCCTCCTCATTCTCGTAGGACGCCCACGGGGCGTCTGGCAGCCTGGCACCAAAAGAGCGAACGGGCTCCATATCGCAGTTTACGTAGACTCCACCAAACTCACGGAGGAGGGCGTAGCCTACTACATCGGCTACTTGAACGTGAAGCTCAATAGAGTCTCTACCAGCGTCTCGCTCATAAAGGTGGTTGAACACGTCAGCCAAGTCAGGCCACAGTTGAATGACTTCCTCACCGTGGTCGATGACAACCCAGCCAGGGTTTAGCTCTTCCCAGCGTTCCCCGAATCGGACGTACCTCTCCGGCATGGGTCTAGGCCCTGACCAATACCTATGAATGATTTTCTTGTAACTCACTTTACGTACTCCGGTAGCCAGTTCTCTCGGTACCACTGCACGGTTTCCTGAATTCCAGTCCCGAGAGGGATGAAGTTCTCCGCGTTGATTCCGAGGGGTTTCAACGTGGATACGTCAGCCGACACAATAGCGTTAGCTACCTCACCGGGACGCATGGGAAGATGCTTCAGCTTCGCGTCCGTACCAGCGGCTTGCACGACCAGTTGGGCGATGTCGTTAACGGTGACAGAAGCCACGGGGCCAACTTCAAGATTGGTGAGAGGAGAACGTGTGGCAGTGTACTCCAGCGCCGCGACAAATACTGAGGCGACATCGTGTACATGCACACAGTCAGAGATTTGTGTACCGTCTCCGTATACTTCAACGTCGTCACCGAGCAGAGCGCGGCAAGTGAAGGAAGGAAGAATCTTACGAACCTTGGAGCTTCCGTAAGGCGCTGCGACCGATTGACGAGGACCGTAAGCGTTGACGGGTCGGACCACGGAAACTCGACCGCCTCGATTCTTGTTGTACATCTTGGCGAAGTCTTCAACTGTCGTCTTTGTGATGGTGTAAGTTCCACCGCCATGTTCGCGCATCCAGTGGTTTCCAACACCGGCATAGACCGTAGGAAGGTCGTACTGATTGGCTGCTTCCAGAACATTGAGTCCTCCCAGGATGTTCGTCTCTGCGGCAGGACGAGGATTCTGAATCGTCTCCTGAGTTCCTAGCACTGCCGCTAGATGAATAAGACCGTCAACATGCGCGGCGAACTCAGTGACCGCCACGTTGTCACGAATATCTCCCAGGAAGAAGCTCTCGCCTTCAGCTAGTTCACCATGGGGAGCACGGTCGAACACAACAACCTCATAGCCCTTGGCTAGTAGTTGTTCTCGGACATAGCCGCCGATAAAACCGGAACCACCGGTCACTCCAACTGTCTTCATGTCAATCCATTCGATGCAGCATCACAAAGCTGCAAAAGTTCATCAGCACTCATCTGAATGCCTCTATAAGTGATACCAGCACGCTCTCTAGATTCGATTGCAGAAGCTACCTGTGCACGAACTTCTTGAATCAACTCTGCGGTCTTCACTTCATTCTCCTAAAGCTCTGCAAGAGTAAGTCTACGCGCTTCTTGTGGCACAGGTGCGCTATCCACAGGTTTTGAACTAGGCACAGCGACCTTGGGGTTTGATACCTTGCGTCCGTTGTTGAAGATTTCCGCCACGAGAACAAGAACAAGGTCCAAGTTGCCTCTAGGGTCTGGAGACTGACGAACACGCGTACGCAAGTCCCACAGCATCTTCATGGCACCGACAACACGCTCAGGCTCCAGATGGGTAGCGATACTCTTCCGCTTCTCCTTACCCTCCTCAGAAGCGTCTACAGTTCCTCCAGCCTTCAGCACCAGGACATCCCTCAAGGTGCGTGTCAGCATGGCAGCAAGGCGCTGTGGGTCTGGCACACGCTGAGACAGGTCGTCTGTAACCTGAAAAATGTGACTGTGGTCACCTGTCATGAGAGCCAGAATGAGGTCAGGAGCTACGTCCTCTTCCCCAGAGAGCTTCAGGAAGGTTTCACGGTCTTCAATCCCAGCCTTCCAGCACTGGTCGAGCATCATGAGAGCATCCCGCACGGAACCGTCTGCGCGCTCAGCGATGTAAGTCAGAAGGTCAGGCTCTGACGGAATCTCTTCTTCATCCACCACGTACATCAGGCGATTCAGTGTGTTGTCTGGAGACACTTTACGAAATGTGAACTCCATCAAACGGCTCTTGGCCGTGGGGAGAATCTTCTCGGGCTCCGTGGTGACGAGAATGAAGATGGTGTTAGCCGGGGGCTCTTCCAAAGTCTTCAAAAGTGCATTGAAGGCTTCCTTGCTCATGCTGTGTGCTTCGTCGTAAATCACGACACGGTACTTGCCGCCCGTGGAGTACCGAAGAGTCTCAATGACCTCCCGAACGTCCGCAACAAGGCCATGACTTGCAGCGTCTACTTCTACAATCTCACCAGCATCCAAGGAGTTAGCCAGAATACGAGCCGCGCTTGTCTTTCCGCAACCTCTAGGGCCAGCAAAGAGAAGTCCCGGAGGAATCTTGTTCTGCGTAACCATGCGCTCCAAGACCACAGCAGTAATGGTCTGCCCCACCAAGTCTTGGAACTGGCGAGGCCTGTACTTGAGAGCAAGTCCTTCAGTCATCATGCCTATCTTCTAGAACATCGTCAATGATTAGCTGTAGTGCTTCGCCTGCATCTTTTGCATGTCCATAGAATTCATGAAATACCTGATTGAAGATATTCACGCAATGCTCACATGCACCATCAGCGTCAGCGGCAACACAATCAGCGTGAACCCCTAGCTCAGTGGCTCGGCGTAGCACCCGTCGCGGGGTAGTTTTACTGACATCGGTCATAACGTCCACAATAATGCTCTTTCGCGTAGAAATGTGCGTTACATACCTATACGGGCCAAAGACGCTTTTCACGTCGGCCCCGAGCAACAATTGCCTTAGCGCGAGAATAAGCCTGCTCGAAAGTCATCGTCGTGTCCACACCAAGGTTTACTAGCAGAAGACGGTCTACTGCCCTCTGGCGAGCTTTCTTGTATGTGCGGCGTGTGAACTTCACAGTGCTTCCACCTTTGTCTTACCGTCTACCGCAGCGAACTTGTATGCCGCATCGGCATAGTCAATGAAAACAGGCTGGTGCGTAACCATGAGCACCTGAATACCTGTCTTCTCCACCAGTTCCCGGACGAACTCACCCATGCCTTCCAGGTATTCCTCAGATACGTGAGCGAATGTCTCATCCAGAATCAGGATATTGTCCTTGTCCTGACCGTTCTTCAGAAGAAGGATGACAACGCGAAGAAGGAACCCGATAGTTGCAGCAAGACCGCCACCACGAGCGTCCATGACGGGTGTATCTACGACCCCGCCACCACTGAGCGTCGTACGAACCACGAACTCCACAGACGCGGCCTTAGCCTTAACCGTCTGCACGATGTGAAAGCTCAGAGAGTCATCGAAGATTTGCTGGAGTCCACGAGTGACCAACTGCTCAATGGTGTCCTGAGCCCGAATCTGACGCTCCTCACCAATGGAGTTGAGAACCATGCCGCTCTTCTCCAGAGTCACAATCTCTACCTGAAGACGCTCAATCTCAGCCTTGACTTCCTTGGCTCTCGTAAGAACCAGTCGTGCCTCAACCTGACGCTCTTCAAGCTCTCGACGGCGCATCCTCAGCCGTGTCTCAACGTCTGCGAGAATCAACGGCTTACCTTCGTCATCTTGAAGAGGAATGGGTCTTCCAAATCTGGTTCACCATCTACCCGGTGCCAGTTGAAGTAATCCTCATGAATCCGGTCTACATGCTTGTAGCCGTATGCGTAAATGTGCTCCACACTCTTCTTCTTGTAGGTTTCCCACTCGCTTCCGCCCGTAAGGTGACGGTCGTAAGTGTTTACCATCCAAGCAAAGAGCTTCTTGTCCCAATGTCCGAAGCCCCAAACGCCGTTGCCTTCTTCATCCTCAATGACAGGAAGAACGAGAAAACGCTCCAGCGTCGTATGGAACAGAGTTGGGCTGACAATGATGAAACGCTCATCTTCATCAATAATTGGCCTACTCATCTTTATCCTTCTTATGCTCTGCAAACATCTGCTGAATGGGATTCATCCCGGTAGCACTCCACACAAACGCGGTAACGAACGTCAGCATGGGCACCAGACTGAGAATACCCGTGAGCCACTTAACACCCATCAGCTCAACCATTCCTTCTTGGCCTCAGCGTGAGGACACAGTTGACCCGGCTCCAAACTGAGGTAGCCATGAGCCTGACATCCGCCGTGATGGTCAAACCAGCAGTCGTCCTCGTCTACCAAGTCTCTGATAAGGACACGAGCCTTCTCCAGCCAGTTCGCCGCATCATCAAACATAGGCATTTCGCCCACATCTTGCCGCCAACTTTCCGCTTCCCCGCGAAGAGCAACAATCGTCTCCTGAACAGTCTCAGGATTCTTCCACTGCTCACTCATCTTTCGCTCCAACTCACTTCAAAATCCCAATCCAACACGTTGTGGACTACATCAGGTCCGGTTACTTGTTTCTCTGTGTAAACATCAGCATCCACCGACCCCTCCACATACGCATCAGCGGGAATGGACTGCAAATCACGGATGAGGTCAGCGACAGTACCCCGGCCCACAAGAGTGCCCTGAGTAACCTTGTTCTCTTTGAATGTCATGACCCCTTATACGCCCCACAGGTAGGCGCTCGCACGCATGCCACGCGCGTGTGAGAAGAACTTCATGTTCTCAACAGGATGTTTGATTCTTGGATACTGGATAATGCCCCCTACCCCCACGAACCAAAATCGACGCTGACTTTGGCCTGTATCGGGATAGGAAGCATCCAGACCCAAGATGATGTCCTCAACATGGAGTGGTCGTCATCTTCGGAGTGACTGGAGTCTTTTCAGACAGCCCCCGCCTACGGCAAGATTGAATGTACACCCGAATCGGAGTCTGTGGCGCACATAGAGAAAGCCCCGGCAGAAGCGGGGGGTGCTTGCCGGGGCCAAGGAAGAGTCTACATCATTATTTGACACTTGGCGCTATCGGACGTACAGTGTGTCCATGACTGATTTCAACGTGCGTGATACGTTCACTCTTCTGAAAGACCTCACCGGCAACTACATCGGTAACGGTGGCTATGGTCGTGCAACCATCGAAGCAGGCTCAGAAGTTTCTCTTTCCAAGGTTGGTCCTTCATCCGTGTGGGTTCGTGGACCTCGCAAGGGTGCAGGAGCTTGGGATTCTGAGTTCGTTACCATCCCTCTGGGAGTGGAGGATGCCGCCGCTCATCTGGGAGGACTGGACCCCAACCGCCCTGTTCCTCGCAAGCTTGGTCAGGTTCCCGAGGGCATGATTTCCCCGGACGACCCGCGCCTTGCGTGGCTCTGGGAGGATGCGGGCAAGCTCGCTACTAAGGCAGGACACTGCCAGACCTACGACAGCCTGTGCGACAGCCTGGGCATTCCTGGACGTGAGCGCGATTTCACCATCAAGCGCACCGTGAACGGATTCGAGGTTTCCAAGAAGTTCAAGTCCCGCTCGAAGAAGCTGGCTGAAGCTATGTTCGATGCCGAACTGAAGACTGCGCTCGTGTAACTCACAGCACAACGTAGTACCCTGGAGGAGGGGTATACACACATGGAAGATTACGGCGACTTTGAAGCTCTGTGCAAAGAACGCTTTCCAAACCACGTCTTGACAAGCCGTGGCGGTTCGGTGTTCGATTACATCGTCAGCAACGTTCAGTCTGCCGTAGTCGAAGAGATTATTCTCATTCTGGAGACGTGGGCTCAAACTCTGCATGAAGCTCAGCAGATGCCCAAATTTCAGAACAGTACCCCTCCTCGTGACTGGCAGGTAGCTCAGTCGCATGTCGCTGAACTCATTTCTGAGATTCGCCAGTATCACATCAGAGGCGTACAAGGTCATCATTCGACCCATACTGGCACGACAAGCATTGAGGTAATCAGTGAGCAGCACCAACGTCCCGCAGCATCCAGGACTGACGAGCAGTGAGCTAAAGGCGCTCGTTGCTGAATCCTCTGTTCGCGTCATCTGCGTAGGCGACATCCACCTTTCAGACCGACCTCCTGCCTCTTGTACGGAATCGTACACGGACGACATTCTAGAAATGCTCACGTTCGTAGGCAAGCTGGAAGCCGCTCTAAAGGTGGATGCTGTCGTTTGGGCTGGCGATGTGTTCAACCACAAGCAACCCTCTAGAACGAGCCACAAGCTCGTAGGGAAGCTGACAAAGGTTGCTCAGTCCTACCAACGACCTCCTCTTGTTGTGACAGGCAACCACGACATCACCAGTGACCGTCTGGATTCTCTGGAGAACCAGCCTTTGGGCGTCATGTACGCCACAGGTGTGTTGCAAGAGCTTGATGGTTGGCACCCCACTCTTCCCATCTTTGGCGTGCCTTGGCAGCAGCGCTGGCTCTCTCCTGGAACCGTCGAAGAGGCGTTCCGGGACTGGAGAGAGGCTGACTATGACACGTTCAGCGTTCCGGGTCTAGTTGTGACACACGCTCCCATCTATCCACCTACCGTTGCTGACAACGTAATGTTCGACCTACTTAATGTCAACGAAATCTCTGCCGCTATGGGCAATGAGGGTTACCTGTACTACGGCCACATTCATGAACCTCACTACAAATTCAGCGTTGATGGAGTGGAATTTGCCAATATGGGGGCTATTTCCCGAGGTTCACTAGTTGAATACAACTTGGCACGAAAGATTCAGGTAGCTATTTGGACACCTGAACACGGATTCAATCCCATTGACATTCCTCACCGTCCCGCTAGTGAGGTATTTAAGCTCGCTGAGGCAAATGAGAAGAAGGAAATCAAGATGGACTTGGATAGCTTCCTGGCCGAAGTGGGCAGTGCTACTTTGGACATTTCCTCTACAGGCTCTATTATCGACCACGTGAGGCGTATGGACATTGAAGAGACGGTAAAGCACACCAGCATCGAACTTCTGGAAGAGGTAGCTCAGTGAGTAAGAAGAAGCCAACCAAGACCAAGTTCAATGACTTGTGGAGGGACGATGCGCTGTGCCTTTCGGCTGTCAGTCAAGACGCGAATTTGAAGAAGGCATGGGATAACGTAGACGTAGGCACTTGGGAAACTCCCAAGTATGAGCCCGACCCCTCGGAAGCGTTGGCTAAGAGCATCTGCAATACTGCGTGCCCGGTTCGCGAAAAGTGCTTGCGGGACGCGTTGTCTGATAATGAGGCAGATGGCGTCCGTGCTGGCTTCCGTTTTGAGAACGGAAATGTCTCTAACTCGGACGCTAGGGTCATTTTCAATGAATTCGGCCTCCGCGCTAGGGTTCGTAAGAGGGTGCAAGTTGGCTCGGTCGAGTTGTGAGAAGTGTGGACGCATGAAGGAACTACGTATTAGCTGGTCCAGACTGCGCTCCCATATGGAGTGTAAGCAGAAGGGTCACCTTCAGCGAACCGGCAAGCAAGCTTCAATGGAGAATCAGCGAGTCTTCTTCCCTGGCACTGTAACTGACCGTGTTGTGCGGGATTGGCTAGCTGACAACCCGTACGAGAACGCAGGACTCATGCCTGAAATGGTGGAGTCTGTCGTCATGCGTGAGCAGGAGAATATCGAGAAAGAGGGCAAGCAGCTTAGGTGGAAGGATGCAAACGACCGTGACAGCATCATCCGCGACTGCCAGCTAGCCGTCAAGAAGATTGAACCTAGCCTGGAGCGTCTTGTCCTGCCTTACGAGTATGATGTTGACTTTGGATTCAAGGCTCCGATTCGGCTACCACACCCTGCTGGTCATCAAGAGACGGTCGTTCTCATCGGCTTCATGGACATCATTGTGCGTCGAGAGCCGGATAAGTGGGCTGTATACGACGTGAAGCATACCAAGGACAATTCCTACTGGAAGAAGACTCGGGGTCAGCTATCCTTCTATGACCTCGCAGTAGACACGATGTTCGAGAATCCCACCTTTGAGGTAGGACTTCTTCAGCCTCTCTGTGATGAAACCGAACGTATGTTCGAACTTGGCGATGACGAGCGTGGCATTTTGCTCAAACATGTGACCACTATGGCTGAGGACATCTGGCTAGAGAATTTTGAACCTGACGCGCCGCTGAGTGCCTGCACCTTCTGCAACGTCAAGCACGCGTGCTCGCGCTTCTCACCGGTCAACGGTCGCGTAAATCTCTTCTGAGCCGTATAGGAGTGTCATGGAGACAGACGAACAGCGCATTGCCCAGCTTCGCTCTAACATTGCCAGGCTGAATCAAGAAGAAGCTAAGGCTGAAGTCGCTAGAGAAGAAGCGAGAAAGCAGAAGGAAGCCGCCTTGAAAGCTCTGGTAGAAGAGTTTCAAGTGGAGTCTGAGGCAGCGGGCAAGCAAACTCTGGAACAACTGCGGGCAGAGCTTACGAAAGAGATTTCCTCGCTGGAAACCACAATGGAGAAACTGGATAGCTGATGAACGACCTACTTGCTCTTCGTGATATGGAAAGTGAAGAGCGTGAATTGGTCCCGGAAATCCTTCCTGTTGACGCACGCCTTTCTATTACCGGCAGTGCTTCTGCGCTCGCCAGTCTTTTCAGCAGTGCTAACTCTGTAACTCCTCTCAAGGAAATCATTCCCAATACGGGTTACGTTCTTCTAGAAGCTTTTGACCAGACTTCCAAGAATGTCTCTTACGTACAGGTTTCTGCGACGGATGGCGAACGAGCTATTGCTGTCTTGGATGACAGCTTCACAGTTCGGATGTCAGGCTCTGTTCTCATTCCGGGCAAGAAGGTAGCCGACATTCTGAAGTTGGCATTGGAGGATGAGATTCGCCTGGATGTGGTTGGAACAAGTGCCACCATTCGTTCTGGACGTGCAATCTGGACGGTCAGCACTCCTCCCACTGAGTACGCCTTGCCGTCGTTCGCCTCTACTGAGAACATCACACTTCACACGCTGGCTACGGCTGGGTTGCTGCAAGCACTGGAGCTTGTCTACCCAGCCGTGGCTAAGACCACTGCGCGCCAGTCCTTGATGCAGGCAGAGGTGGCTAAGGGCTTTATCACTTCCTGCGATGGCGTGAGGGCTCATCGTGTGAGGGTAGACGACCTTCCTAAGGGTCTGAGTACCACTATCCCTCTAAGGTTTCTTGAAACAGCTATCAAGGAGCTTAAAGCGCACCAAGAAGAGTACGTACAGTTCGGCTCAGACCACAGTACGGTCGTGTTCCACTTCGGTAGGAACATCCTCATGGGTCAGCGACTCAACTTCGACTACCCGGCGGTAGAGCATCTAGTTCTCGGTCCAGCGCTCTCTAATGAGGAAAGCCTGCACCTCAACGTAGATGACCTTATCGGCGCGGTACGTAGGGTTCGTGTCAACGCTGACCCTGACTATTCTGCGCTGTTCCTGTCTCTTCGTACAATCGCAGGTTCCTGGAGTCTCACTGTCAGAGCAAGAGACACGCACGGAAATTCTTCTCAGGAGACTATTCCGGCCTCATACGAGGGCTCGGCTCAGGCAAAAGACATTGTAGTGAACCACAAGTACTTCCTAGAGTTCCTGGCGTGCCTGAACGGTGACATTACGCTGAAGCTGGGCGAGTCCACCAAGACTAAGCAGGCTCCTCTCTACGTAGCAGAAGATACATTCATTGGTTCTCTCATGGTCATGGCACCCAACTTCGTGAAGTAAACTCAGAGGGATGTCTGATACATACAAGGGCTACCCGTATCCCGAAATCATCTTTGACGATGGCTGGTTCTATGCCATTGATGAGAAGTTCGGGTTCTTCTGGGGCTATAAAGAAGAAGTTGTCCTCTTGTTCTGGCGGAACAAGGTGGATTCCGTTCTCAAGGTTGACGCGGTAGACGTAGGTCTGTACGAGGAGCTACCGGACGGCGACCTCAAGTGCGAAGACTGCGGCGCTCGTGTCATCGACATCGCCAAGCACAGTGACTTCCACAAGAGGATTCGTACTCTGTAGTTGACATGGGAGTGGGATTAGCGTATATCTATAGCTATGACCATTCCTTACCTTCCATCGCAGGACCGCCTTGCGTGGCTCCGTAATGACTTCGTCATTGCCGGTCTTCTGGCAGTGGCGTTCACAGCGCTCTCGTACGTCGTAGGCGTATCCCTTGGCTGGCTTTCAGCAGAGGTGAACTGGTTTGAGGTCGGGGCGACTGCCTTGAACTACGCCAGCTTCTACCTGTCCGTGAAGCGCCGCCGTGCGTTCTACCTCATCGGGTTCGCAGCATCCGCGCTGTTCATCGTGACCTACTTCCAGGCAAGTCTTCTTGCTTCGGCTGGTCTTTCCGCCTACCTCACCATCGCTCTCTTCGTCGGCTACTACATGTGGGGCAAGGACGTCAATCCGAAGCTGAAGATTGAGCACGTGAAGTGGAAGTGGGTCCCGGTCTACGCTCTTGTGACCGCGCTCGCTTACGGTGGTGCAGTTCTCGTTGTAAGCCTCCTTGGTGGCACCTTCGCTTTCTGGGACTCCGCTATCCTCATTTTCACTCTCGCCGCTCAGTTCTTGCTTGACCGGAAGAAGCTTGAGAACTGGTGGGTCTGGATTATCGGTGTCAACGGTGCTGGTACCGTTCTCTACTTCACGACTGGGCTCTACTTCGTAGCCATCCAGCAGTTGATTTTCGGCCTCGCCTCTGTCTGGGGCTGGTACGAATGGAACCGCGCTTACCGTCTGCGCAAGTTCGAAGAGGACTTCAAGGAGAAGAACCTTCGCAAGGCTCCTCAGCATGCGGCACCTGACTGGAAGAAGCGGCAGGAATTCGCACGCAACGCCATGGGCAAGTGGAACGCACTTCGCTGACGCCTTGACATTTGTCGCAAGTACTCTTTAGGATAGGAACATGACACAAGCACTGGTTGTAGTAGACGTTCAGCGGGACTTCGTTGAAGGTGGGGCGCTCGGCGTTACCGGAGGTATTCGGGTCGCTGAAGCGCTCAACCGTCTCGTCATCCCCACGTATCGGGACAATGACAGCCCCGTGTTCTTCACCAAGGACTGGCACATTGAGCCTGGAGAGCACTTCGCATCTTCCACGGGCACAGAGCCTGACTTCATCAACACCTGGCCTGACCACTGCGTTGCAGAATCCAAGGGCGCAGAGTTCGCCGTCGATTTCGAAACCTACATTGACGAGATTTTCTACAAGGGCCAGTACAAGGCGTCTTACAGCGGTGCTGAAGGCGTCAACCTGGACGGAATCTTCCTCATCGACGCTCTGAAGGACGCTGGGGTATCCCAGGTGTCCGTCGTGGGCATCGCATTCGATTACTGCGTTCGTGCCACCGCAGAAGACCTTGCCGCCGCAGGTTTTGATGTCGTGGTAATTCAGGACTTCGTAGCCTCCGTTCACGCAGAGAACGACGAGCAGACCATCGAAGAGCTTGCCAAGCGGGGCGTAGGCGTTTACAGCGGGCAGGCTTACATCGACGGGAGATACAATGCGTAGAGCTTTTGTGCTCATGACAGCGATGCCCCCCACCATCGGGCACCGTATGCTCATTGAATACGCGCACAAGCTTTCTACTCAGGTCACCGTCATCGTGTGTACCCAGCCTGGAGAGCCCTTCGCACAGGAGCGCTACTGGTCCATCCTGGATTCAGTTCGCCACTTGTCAGGCGTAAGCATTCAGCGCATCCACAAGACTCTCCCTCAAGAGCCTGAGGGTGCAGAGGGCTTCTGGGACATGTGGGCCAGTTTCCTTACCCAGTTTGGCTTCTGGGAAGGTGACTACATCGTGGCTTCGGAGAAGTACGGGGTTCGTCTTGCTGAAGAGGTCAAGGGTATGTTCATGCCTTTCGATATCGAACGCAGCATTCGGTACACCAAGGGCACACGCATTCGTGAGGATTACCGGACGTACTGGGAAGACATTCTCCCTGAGTTCCGGCGTTACTTGCAGAAGCGTGTAACCATCTTTGGAGCCGAATCCGTGGGTAAGACTACGACTGCCGAACTCTTGACAGACTCTCTTCCCAATGCACGCTGGTACTTTGAGTGGGCACGCCCCTACCTGGAGTCTGTTGGTGCGGAAATCACCACGCGGGCAATGAGAAACATCTACAAGGGCCAGACAGCGCTTCAGCAGTTGGCATTTGAAGACCGGACAGCAGAATTCTCTATCTTCGATACGGACCTGTACTCGACCATCGGGTACTGGGAAATGTACGACCGTTCGTCCATTCCACGGAGCATTTATGAGAAGGCTCGCACCCTGAAGAGTAACCTGTACGTCATTCTGTCTTCTGACATCCCCTTTGAGGCTGACCAGCTTCGCTACGGAGGTCACGAGCGGGAGAGCACTGACCAGTACTGGATTAACCTCTGCGAGCGGGAGAACTTGGAGTACGTGTACGTCAGGGAAACTGAATACCGTGTATCTGAGGTCCGGGACTTCATTTTGGAAAAATGGCCTGGTGACGAGTTGAAGTACACTCGCGCTGGAACAGAATACGAAAAGAGCGTATAGAACTCACATGGACGTAACTGTAACTTCAACAATCATCTGGGGTGTCATCTGGTTTGTAGCCGGGTCTGCACTCTCAGCGGCAATTTTCTGGGCAGTTCTTGGACTTGGTGCACTTGTTGGCACTGCTTTCAAGGGTGCGGAGGTTGGCGCAGTTGTGAGCTTGCCCATCGCTTGGGTAGCAACCATCATCTGGCAGATTTTCGTCATTATCCAGGTCATCATTCACATCGTTACTCTCGTTCAACTTCTGACAGGAACCTACGTAGCATCATGAGAAAACTTACCAAAGGCATCCTTGCGGGTGCACTCGCTGTAGCGGGCATTGCAGGCCTGGCCTCTTGTTCCAGCCAGTCGGATACCGCGTCTTACAACCTCTCCAAGGACGCAGACTCGTTCGAGATTACCCGCAAGGTGGTCTTCCACAACGACCTGAACGACACCTACCTTTTCGAGATTGAGGGTCGGTGTGCGCTGGGCAACGACGACCCGGACAATCAGACGACTGTCATCTGCAAAATCGGTGAGGACACCTACGTCAAGGAAATCTTCCGCATGGGAGACAACGTATCCGTGACGGCAATCCAGACGGAGCCCTCTTCTACTGACCCGTTCCACTACACGGTCATCTTCCGTCCTGAAACCATCATTCCCAACATCGAACTTCAGACGAGCAATGGCTGACATCCCACATCACCGGGTCATTACCGTCGAGAAGCATGAGTGGGTCATTGGAGACGGTGAGCGTGAACTTACGGCTCGTCAGCTTCGTGATGGAATCTTCTTCGCGCAGAAAGAAATGGAAGAGTTGGGCATTGACGTATCTTACGATGATGCCTACCACGTGAGAACAGGCGATAACGAAGTGATTCTTTACGTGGAGAAGGAAACCCTCTCGTGAAGAGTGACCGCGAGGACATGATTTTCTGATGTATGCAATGCCGTGCAGCAAGTGCAACGTCACTTTCATGTTCTCGCGGTATCCTGACGCTTCCGTAGCTCTCCAACGCCATCTTTTTGACGCTCACGGGGTCATGCTCGTTGAGATTTCTGATTCAGACACGTAGAAGGTTTACATGCACATCAATTTTGACCAAGACGGAACCCTGAACCACTGGGGACCTAGCGGCTGGGACCTTAGCGTTGAGCGCTACGGTGAGGTGGCTAAGAATCTTCCTCGCCACTCAGACCAGCGTGACTTCAACCTGAAGCTGGGCTTGAACGACGAAGAAGCGGCCATCGTAGACGCCATCTTTAACGAACCCCATTTCTATCTCAACCTGGAACCCATTGAGGGTGCAGTAGAGGCCTTCCACAAGACGATTGAGGCTGGACATCAGGTGAATATCGTCACCAGTCCTTGGTGGAGCAATCCCACGTGCCTTCAGGACAAGTCCGACTGGGTTGCCAAGTACCTGGGTGAAGAGTACCGCCACCTTCTCATCTTCACCGGAGACAAAACAGCCATTCGTGGAGATTTCCTGGTAGACGATAAGCCCCACATCAAGGGCAGTTATTCACCGTCCTGGGAGCAGATTCTGTTCGACCAGCCGTACAACCGTGAAGTGACTCATCTGCACCGCATCACTTCCTGGGAAAACGACTGGGACAACTACCTCGGAACGTTCCACGACATGGAACGCTACGGGCTTGTAGCAGTCTGATGGCTGAATGGCGCGATGAGGCGAACCCTCCGAAAGGCATGTGCGATTACGCAAGGTGGTACCGTCCACCGGGTATTGACTCTCGTATGATGCCCTCCGATGGGGATGCAATTCTTCATTCTAAGAACGGCAATCGCTTCATCCTCTTTGAGTTCAAGCCACAGCATGGTTCCCTTACAGTAGGCCAGAGAATCCTCTTGGAGGGCTTTTCTGAAAAGCCGGGATGCATGTCTGTTGCTATCTACGACCCCTATTCTCACGACAAGAGCCGCCGTCGTTATGCAGACGACCTGGAACTTGAAATGACGGTCTTCATGGACGGCGTAGAGCAGGACGTGTATCTGACAAACGTCGAGAATCTGAACAAGTTCATCGCCTGGTGGTTTACATCTGGCGCACAATGAGATAGGTTACCTACATGAAAACTGTGTCCGCATGGCTCGCCGGTATCGGCGTGTTTCTTTTGGCGGTATTTGGAGTTAGTACGTCTGTGTATGCGGACTCTTCTAACACCATCGTCAAGTACGAAACTACTTTCACCTACCAGGGAGACAACACCTGGACAGTGACTCCAAACCACCAGCAATTTGCGCTGCACAACATCGGCGTTAAGCAGTCGTGGCTTTGCAATACGAACAATGTCGGACCCGGCATTGAACCATGCGTTGTAGGACAGGCCTACACCACCAACGGTGACCTTATCAATGGGCGCTCCTGCGTCTATATCCAGGGAGATAGCCCTGCTTGGGACACTGTTCCTAACACGGAGAAGGAAGTATGCGTAACGACCCCGAGTCCATCTTCAACTTCCCAGACGCCGACGACAAGCCCGTCTCCCAGCCCTACGGATACGTCATCACCGACGGCGAGCCCACCCCCCACCTCCTCGCCCACTCCAACAGTGACGGAACCGTCACCGTCCTTGGACCCCTCGGAAAGCCCCTCATCGTCCCCGACTACTTCAAGTCCCTCACCGTCCACGTCTCAAGCGCCGCAGCCGCCTTCAACAAGCTCAGCGACACCTTCGAGCAGTCCTTCCTCAAGCTCAACCCCTTCACCTACAACCTCAAGCACGTCAGTGACGATTCCTGGAAGTCCCTCAGCGGACAGTGGAACGAACCCTGGCACACCGAATACAAGTCTTCCAGCGACGGGTAGTGACGTAGGGCCGGGTCTGCCTCTTACTGGTGGCGCTCTCGTTGTCGCAGGTGTTATTCTGTACCTGTACACTTTGCTCCGTAAAAAGGAGTCCACTAGCTCAAAGTAAAGGAAGTGAATGATGACTCGTCTTGGAATTCTCGGAGACACACACGGGAACGCGGGCGTCGTCATTCATGCCCTTGAGAAGTTCTCCAACCAGGGAATCACAAAGATTCTCCAGGTTGGAGACTTTGGGTTTTGGCCAGGGCACCGTGGTCGTCTTTTCCTGGCAACCATGAACAACGTGCTAAGAAAGCGCGGACAGACTCTTTACGTGACACCAGGCAACCACGAAGACTACACGTTCTTGAAGACGCTTCCTGTGCGCGAGGATGGCTGGGCAGAGGCTAAGAGCCACATCCTCGTAGCGCCTAGAGGCCTACGGTGGGAGTGGGAAGGCGTCAGCTTCGTATCCCTAGGGGGTGCTCCCTCTGTAGACCGTGGTTGGCGTGTAGACGCCATGCGCAAGAACGACTTCCCTATCTGGTGGGAGGAAGAGGACATCACGCCTGGGGACATCTTGAAGACGGTTCAGGGCGGTCCTGCCGATGTCATGGTAGCTCATGATGCTCCATTTGGCGTACCTCAGATTGAGAAGCGCATTGCAGGAAACCCTAACGGATTCCGTCCTGAAGACCTCGCATACGCATATCTTGGTCGTAACAAGATGTCCCATGTTGTTGACATCGTGCGTCCTAAGGTGTTTCTCCATGGCCACTACCATTTCATGGTAGACGACCAGCTTGAAATCTTCAATGAGAACACCGGTCAGGAAGATGTTGTGCGCATTGTCGGCATGAATGCAGACGGAAACCCCGGTACGAGTGGTACACTCTCGCTTCCTGACCTGTCAGTCGAATTCTGGCGCTAGGATAGACACATGGCAAGGCAGACAACAGCAGGACGTGCAGCGACGTGGACGGTGATTCTCAGTTCCGTCTTTGTGTTGACTGTCGGTGCTGTGCTGATTGCCCTGGTAGTGGGGGATTGGCTATACATTCACACTGCTAACGTGACTCTTTCATGGGTCGTAGGCTTCTTTGTACTTCTGGGCTACCTTGTGACCTTGGGTGGTGGCGTAGGAATTCTTTTGTGGATAAGAGAAGGCTCCCCGCCGTCTGTAGCCATGAACCAGAAAGAGCTAGCTGAGAGCATCTTGGCAGAGCTTCACTCTGTTTCCAAAGACTAAACGAGAAAGGCCCCCTGCTTCGGCAAGGGGCCTTTTTCAGTTCTGAGCTTCTTCGTATTCTTTAATCCAGTTCCTCACGCTGGTGTTGCTGCGGTCGTTTCCGAACCTACGGAAGAGCCTGCGAGCAATCGCACGGTACTCACCGTGAAGCCCACCCTCTGTGTGAAGAAGAATTGCGAAATTCTTCTCTTCCTCCGAAGCGGCTACATACTTGCGGGTGGGAAGGTCCGGGGGCCTAATCGGCTTGCCGTCGAACTCACTGCGATGAAATGCCATGATTACTCTCCCAGGTAGAACGTGCTGTCGGGGTGCTCAAGCCACCCCAGAATGGTGTCCTGGTGGACAAGCTTCTGGTCCCAGGCGTCCAGACCCACGTGAAGCTGCGGAGAGCCGTTGTCGGACACGTGGTGCTTCTCCTTGCCGTGAGTGTGGCCGTGCAGAAGAGGAAGACCCATGTCCGGGAGACGGAACTGCGGGTAGCGGTCTTCCACGCCGTGTCCTTCTGCGCCCGTACCCATGTAGGGGAAGTGGCTCATCAAGAAGTACTTGTTGCCCAGCTTCCGACGAAGGAAGGGCTGGATAGACGTGAAGGCGTACATCCACTTCTCGTACAGCTTGTAGCTGTCCCGGTGGAACGGGTGCACAGGGTCGTGGTTGCCCGAAATCAGGTGCTTGGTGCCAGGACGGTTGGCAATCCAGTCAAGGGCGTCCTGAGAGCCGTTGATGGAAAGGTCACCCAGCACGAACACGTGGTCATTCTCAGCGACAGTGGTGTCCCAATGAAGAGCCAAAGAGCGGTCGTGAGCAGATGTGTCAGGAGCGGGAAGGTACTTACCCGTACGCTGGTCAAGCTCAGGTGCCCAGTCGGCGTGAATGAAACCACGCTCGCGGGCTACCAAGCGGTGACCGATGTGAGGGTCTGATGTGTACCAGATTTGAGGATTTTTGCTCATGTGCTACAGCTTAGCTGGCCACCCAGCCGAATGCAAACGGAAGCCACACGGCCAATGCCAGAAGAGGAATTCCGATGACGAGGTTCAGGATGCCAATACCCTTGACCTTTGGCGAGAACGCTGCAATCAGGAAGACGCCGACAATCCAGATGCCGATGATGCCAGAAGCGAGGACGGCAAGAATCTGAAGGAACTGCATGATTACTCCTTGATAGGGGTCCAGAGGCCGTCTGTACGGCCTTCGACTTTAATGTACTGGGGTTGCATCTGTTCCGCAACCCTCTCTTCAGCAGTTTTGCCAGATTCAAGCTCTCGACGCTTCTCGTAGAGCCAGAACCGGAAGCGTGGGTGTTCCGTCATCCGGTGAAACGCTTTTTTCTTGTTCTGAAGCTGACTGCGCTCTTCTCGGGACTCTCCTACAGCACCAGACTCACGGTGAATGATACGTACTCCACTCTCTGTCTTGTTCTGGTGTTGTCCCCCTGGACCTCCAGACCGGAACGTTTGCACATCACAGTCCTTCAGCGTCACGCTGAAGAGCAGTTCCCGACTCATGACAGAACCTCAGGGTCCATGTGCATGGTGTACAGACGTGATACAGCCCTGTCAGCCTTGATGTCGATTTCCTTGCGGATGAATCCTTGCAGTGCTTCCAACGACTGAGTGAAGTTACCTGCCTCAGCCAGCTTCTGAACGACGTCGTAAGGGTGCATGATAGCGATGACGCCAAACTCGTCATCGAACTGAGTCTTGACCTCCCCGCGCTCCACACGAAAAGATGGAAACGTTTCGAGTCCTTCGTACTTAATCACTTGACTTCCTCCCAGTCAACGGCTGCTTTGAAGATACGAACCTGAGCCTTGGGGTCATATCTGAGAATGATTGCTCTGGAGTCCTGACAAGCTTTCAATGATGAGCGCTTTCCTCCACGCACACCCGCAGAAGCCCTGTAAGGAAGTTCAATTCCTACACGTCCTGACAGCTTCATTTCCACCCAGAACAGTTCCTTAGGCTTACTCGTCCCCATGAATCATTTCCTTTGCACGATTGGGGTCTTTCAAGGCCCAGATGAACATATCCCCATCCCACTCACACTTGTTGAAGAGGGTGACGATTTCTTCGGCAGAGTAGAGCACAGTGTTCTCAGTCGTCATAAGTGTCCACGTCCTGCCACTCAGTGATGCCGCGCCAGATGACTTTCGAGTCCCAACCTGCGTTGCGCTGGTTGCGGACCATCGTCTGTGCAGACTCCAAGTCCTTGACAGGGTGAGGACCAAACTTGTCCTCCACTCCCCATTCAGTCTTCATTTGGTTTCTCCGTCAAGATGTCGGCGCGCTTTACATGAATGTGGACCCAAGGCCAGTCGTACCCCACGTCTGCTACTGCATACATATTGCCGGGAAGCCAGCGCACAAACTTTCCCTCTTTCGTGCTAGGCGACGGCCATGAACGCCGAATCCAGATAGTCTGGCCCGGTTCCAGGTTCATATCTTCAACTCCTCTGCACGCTTCTCGAACTTGCGAGCCAGCGCGGCCAACTTCTCGTGGAAGACCACCAGAATCTGCTTGGGATTCGATTTCTCAGACGTGATGCTCTCGTAGAGCACTGCTGTCGAATCTCCTACCCCAGCACGATACCCCAGCGCCACCAACTGCTCCGGGGTGGTACCTGGGAAGTCGAACAGAACGTCGGCCTGAGTTACAGCTTCGATATAGGCCTTGCCCGTCATGATGTCTCCTCAATCGTCGCGGTCTTGATTCCGGCTTTCAGAGCCAGGTCACGGGTCATCGTAGCTCCCTTGGAGCCATTGCGGATAAACGCCAAACACACGTCTGCCCCAGCATTCACCATTTCCGCGTTGCGCACAAATCCGGCGCGCTTGCCATAGCGGTCCCAGTCTGCGGGATGACGTTCAATGGTGATGCCCAGAGCTTCTGCGGCTTCTTCTGACATGCGGTCTGCACCCTTGGCAGTACCAGAAACAAGAATTACGTCCTCGGGAGAAACGCCTTCTTTCTGGATGGCGTAATCGCTGACGTACGCTACTGCATCGTAGACAGCTTGGTAGTTCGTCCAGTCGCGAGAGCCAGTGATGAGAATGCGGTAACTCACGCTGTACGCCTCTCTGTGACGCCGAAATAGACACATACCACTACAGACACCAGGAAGGTGGTTACAAGCGCTCTGAGCACGGTTCTAGCCCTCCTGAAGCTCTTCCAGGAGCTTTGCGTCTGGCGTGAAGTCCTTCGTAAGCTCCTGGTACGTCTTAACGCGGTCAGGATTCTCGTCACGCCACTTTTCCCAAGACTCATGGTTGAGAATCCACCACAGCCAGCGAGGCTCATCCGGCTTCGGGAAGGCTTCCTTGTGTGCTTCATGGTTGTACAGGTGGTTCTCGCAGAACTGAAGGCCACAGCCCTCACTTTCTACTTCTACCTCGTCGTCCCAGTCGTCATCTTCTGTGACTTCCTTGCCGTCCTTGAAGTAGACGTAATCTGTCACTTCCTCGCAGCGGTAGCCCATGCCACGGTCAATCGCGACATCACATCCCGGCATGTCACACTTCGCCGGAACAGCATACCCAGACCAGCGGAACACTCCGTAATCCGGCGCTGTCAAATCTTCATATACTGCGTAACCCATTAACCCTGTGCTTTCTGTGTGAGACGACCCATGTCTGAGAGAACAACACCCAAAGCACGTCCAGAGCGCTTAGAGAACTCGTGTGCGAGCGCGAGGACTGCATTGTTCAGGTCAGCGTTGTACAAGTCTTCTGCGAAGACCTCGCGGGTGACGATGTAGGGGTTAGGTGTGTCAATCAAAACTGAAATCCTTCCGTGTGACGGCCAAGCATTGAGGCCGACAGGTCTTTCGTACCTTCAATGTTAGACATCTTCCTCATGAGGTATGAAGCAGAAAATTTCAAGGTGTAGTTATCTTTCGAAGGCTCACCTGTAAGTGTGAGAGTTGTCCAATCACTGCGCCCTGCAACGTCATAAGGCTCCTGAGAGCCCTCACGCACCAGCCAGAGCAGAGAATACTCTGGAGTGTACCCCTTAGTGATAATCCACTCGAATCCCCAAGGCGGTGTAGGCAACCCTTCCTCTTCTTTTTGCTTTTCTGCAAGGCTCATTTCCTTGGCCTTTTTTGCCTTAATGAGGTCTTGCACACTGACTTTCAGCACCCACAAGATTGCGACACCCAGAAGAGTCGAGAGTACAACAAGGATGGTGTAGTAGGTGAGTTCCATGTCTCATTTATACGCCTACCTGCAACTATTTGCAAGTCCTCTCTACGACAAAGAGCCGCTACCCCTGCGGGTAGCGGCTCAGAGTCTTGCTAGTCAGAATCTTTGCGACTGGAGCGGTACTCTCTCTGCTTGCTGTTCCAAGCTTCCCGGTATTCGGGGTCGTTCTGCAACCTCTCCTTGCGCTTCTGATAGGCGCGGGAACGATACTCTGCGTTCTTCTCAGGAGAGCGAGTGGCATACTGCTTCCTGCTGTACTCTGGGTCTTCAGCCCGACGCTTACGCGCGCGCTCACGGTTCTGAGCACGACGCCTTTCCTTCGCCTCTTCTGGAGTGTAGAGGCGAGGGCGTCCTGGCTTACGCTTCTCTTCGGTCATAGTGTAAAGTATACCCTTATTCTATGTCCAGGCTTCCTCTTCGTCACGCAGGATATCGGCACCTTTAGCAGTCAACTGAATGTTGAAGATGCCACCGTTGTTTACGACGTGAGTAAGACCCAGTGCTTTCATTTGAGCGGCGACAGTCTGGTCAACTGCTTTGCGCCCTTCTGACCAATCCCGGCTAACGTATTTCGAGAAAGTCTTTTTTGGAGCCCACCACAAACGAATACGGTTAGCTTCAACTTCTCTCAAATACGAGATATGCCGGTCTTCTATTACCATGGTCTGCATCCTTACAGGCTCTTTGGCGGGTAATCTCCCAGAAGAGATTTGTGCGCCTGAATTGCGTGGTACTCCTCCAGTGCCTTTTCAGCAAGAGGGACGATATCTTCCTTGGTGATGCTGGCATACGTGGGATAGTCACGAATCTGCCGAAGATAGTGGTCGTAGTCCTTGCGAGTGCCAGTCTCTTTAGTCTTTGCTCTCGTGAGAATCTTAGACCTCTTGACGTAACGGAACTCCCGCTTGGTTTTGACTTCCTCACGTGTGCCGCCCCACCACGTGGACTTGGATTCCATGTAGGAAACATCACGGTATTCGCACTCGCTGAAAGACGATTCATAGTCTGAATACCGCATCCACTCGTCTTCCCAGATGGTGTCAGGAAGCCGACGCACCAGGAACACGCCACTTTCCGTTACACGGAAGAAGAGTTCCGGGTCATCGAGCTTGGGAAGACCAGTGGTCGGGTCAATGTCTGTCATGGCTTAATCTCAAATCCGTCTACTACGGTGCCCTCAGGCACGTACAGGCTGTAGGTTTCAGCAGTTTCAAAGGGACCAGGGAAGAATACCCAGTTCTCCTTGACCCAGTGGTGGGTTTCCAGGCGAGGTTCTGTTGTGCTGTCCTCAAACAGCACAGCGTCGGACGCATTCACGTAGCCCAACCGAATAGCACCCTCATCACTTTCAGTGACGTAAGAAATCACACGCTTTCCGTCGATGTAGCCATAGCTGGCAAAGATGCCTCCGTAGAACTGACCCTCTGTGACGTCCTTGGCAGTTGTCGCACGCAACCCCGTGGAGTCTGTGTCTCTCGCCTCAAAGTTCGGCGTGAACATGAAAGCCAGCCCAAAAGCGACCATGGTGGAAAGAAAGAAGCCTACAAGTCCTCCGAAGATGAGGACTCCGAGCGAGGAGAAGAACTTTCCGATAGCGCTGTAGAAAAAGCTGTCACGACTCCACGTCAAGTAGAGAAGCCACCCGATACCAAAGAGCGCAATACCGAGAAAGATGAGAAAGAACATGGGTTACCAGCCGTTCTGCTTAGGTTTTTGAATACTTGCGACTGTAGCACGAAGGTCGTTGACCTCTTCGCCAAGTTTTCTGAGGTTGATGATGAGAGACACGTAGTCGATGGCACGCAGGGCCGCGCTTGAAGCGTTGCTGTAGACGCAGAGCCCTTCTTCGTTGTATACGGGACTGTAGTTCTCTTCTTCGTAGTTCTCGTCAATGGCTTGAGAGGTCTGCTGAAGGGCGAGGTTCACAACAGCTACGTCCTGAGGTTCCATCTTCTCAACGTCAGCAATACCATAGTTGCTGATGCGGCCCTGAGAATGAACCTCCAGGCGTCCCTCAGGGAGCACGATAACGATTTGACCCACCAAGCGCGTGGACTTGATGTACACGTAGTCATCTACTTCAACCATGAAGCTCCAGAATCCTTTCACGCCATGTCAGCATCATTTCGCTCTCCTCGGGCTCCTCCAGTTCGATGACCTCAACCATGTCAGTAGAGAGACGCCAGTCGCTGAAACCACTCACGAGAAAGGACTTACCGACGACAGGAATGTCGCTAGGCTCGCCCGCCTGGAGAAGCTTCCAGAACATTTCCTGAGTGACCTCTTCGGGGAAGGTGTCACGGTCGATGACCTTGGCCTGGATGACGTTGATGGTGTAAGGGTCAAGACCCGGACTGATGATGCGCACGAACTGACCATCGGACAGATAGATGGTCCCGCTCTCAGTGCGGGCAAAGAACAGCTTCACTTTTCCTCCTTGATGAAGTCCAGAATGCCTTCGGTGTAAGAAGACTTGCGAATGCGCTCCTGGTAGTCGTCTCCCATTTCTTCCCAGGGAAAGACATTGACCTGAAGGCCCATGATGATGCTGTGCACGTGCTTAGCTACGCGCTCACGAAGTTCTTCCATGTTTCGAATATACGCCTACTGTGCGCTTTCGTCAATCTTTTGAGGCACCATGATGCGCAGAAGCTCCGCGACAGCCAAAGCTCCACTGTTCCACGTGTTGTATTCCCGCGTTTCCAGATGCTCGAACATATATTCTGAAGTAGCGAGAACAGTTTCCCCCACAAACCGAAGAATAGTCGAATGTACGTTCGGCCATTCCTCAGCGGGAATGTCGAACTGGGTCACTTCAGGAATTTCAGCCAGGAAATTTCCCCAGGCCTCCTTCACTTCTGCGATTGCAGCCTTTTCTTCCGCCCGCGCTACCAGAGCGTCATAGATTGGCGTAGTCTCGGTGTTCATCTTTTCTTCCTTCCGTGCCACTTACCTTCGTGAACCCGGCAGGGGTATCCCTCCAGGCCTGTTGCTTCGGCTTTCTCCTTGGAGGAGAACGACACCTTGACAGTTCCCACCCGTGAGTAACAGCACGTCCCTTTCCGGGTCTTATAGCGGTATTTGTCGTGAGGTGCCTGACTCTTGTACTTATCCATCAGAGAACTTTTCCAGCTTTGTAGAAATGCGCTGAACCACTGTGGAGAGGTGGCTCAGGTACTCATGCATCCAGGCCTTGTGAGCGAGTGGCTTGTCCTTGGCAGGGAGAGTGTTTGCCCATGCCTCAAACTCGTTGTGCATGCGGTAATACTCAGCGTAGTCGCGCTCTTCGGCAGACAAGTTACCGGCGCGAGCATAGAGAATCGCCTGACGGATGATGTACACGTGCTTAGCGCGCATTACGAGCCTCCTTAAGAGCCTTCCGAGCACTCTTCAGTGCCTGGTTGTTGCCCTCCCGCGTGTTCTGAGCCTCAATGATGGGCCACAGTTCTGCGAGCTTCTGCAAGTCGATATCAGCGATGCCGGTGCCGATAAGACGGTCACGCTCTTTTTCTCCCCAAGCGTCCCAGTAGTCGGACTTCTCGGGGGCAGGAAAAGCCGTAGCAAGCGAGGGGTCCAGGGCAATCAGCGTCTTGAGAGCCTGACGGTAATGCTTGATGACCTCACGCTCGTTTTCCAGCTTGCCCTGGACTTCATTACGCGACCCTCCCCGGTACCAAAATCCGATGGCAAAGAAGAGAAGAAGGACGGCGATGAGAGTGACACCAAGGCCGAACCAGCCTTCGTTGATGTTCTCCCACGTGAAGTAGTTGTCAAAAGACCAGTTGGGATTGTTTGAAGTAGTCCACATACTCTAAATATACGCCTACGTGGACCTATCTGTCAAAGCGGATAGACCCGCCAGCAGTCCCGACAAGACTGCTTGCAGATGCCGCACTTGTTCTGAATGTTCGAACGACGCTGTTCGTAGATGCTCTGCACGTTGCGGCACCCAAGGGCAAGCTCACCTTGGCATCCTGGACCAAAACGGAGAACAGGGGTATGCAAGCACACTGTGCCTTCGTGCTCGTACTCGCAGTGAGCAACTTCCCAGGACTCTTCTAGAAAGTCCAGGTCTTCGACCTTCACTTCGTGTCCTCGTCATAGGGCCAGAACCGTGACGCGATGGCAAGACCAAAGAGCACGGCAGGGAGCCCGGTGAGGAATCTAAAGTCTTCAGAAACCCCGTAGTAGCTGGGGTCCACCAGCAAATGAATACTGGCCATCAGACCAACAGCAAAGGACACACGCTTCAGGCTGTTCACTTCTCTCCTCTAGCTTTGAGCATTTTCTGGTACTCAGGGTTGTTCCGGTTCAGCCAACGCTCTTTCAAGCCCAGCTTCCCTGCCCACGTAACAGCAGGGTTCTTGTCTGCCCACTTGATAAAGTCGGCTACTTGAGGCTCAATGGTGGCTTGATGGGCGCTAGGCACATCCAAATTACCCATGTTGTGTCCGCGTGGCAAGGTGCAAAGACCGCCCTCGGCCCTAGCGTTACACAGTTCCATGCTTACCCCGTCCACGTCGCTGAAATATTTGTGGTGTCCCCGTCCCATGGGCGGTCGCCTTTGATGACAGATACGCTGAGCTTAGCGCCAGCGGGCATAGTTGCCAACCACGCGGTAAGCTCACCCACCGTGGTGTTGTAAGAAATCGTGGTGGACTTAGTGGTCTGTGTCTGCATAGTGTTCTCTATTCTGGTCGTACCCCGGTGACGGGGCAAATTCATTGAACTCCTCAGACCACCTGGGGTTGAACCCCACGTACATGCCGTTTTGCTTTACGCAACGCCAAGGGAACGGGTCCAGTGGTAAGACCTTTCCCGTTCCCTGGCATTCTGGACAGTTACTCACAGTCTGGATTCAAACCTTCTTGGGAGGGTAGTCTCCCCGGAAAGCGGTCCAGGGGTCGTTGAAGTCAGCTTCCTTTGAGATGGCCTCTGCGCTCCAAAGGATGGACTCCTGAGGAGGCATGACCGTACGGCTGTCCTTGTAGTAGAACTGAAGCATGCGCTCGTCAATCTTGCGACTGCCGTACCACGTCTTCTTGCGAAGCTGAAGCTTATCTACTCCCAGCATGCTCTGACATACGCGCCAAAAATAGCCCTCGGGTACCTTGGGCAGTCCGGTGTCCGTGTCCTTTTCGAGTTCCATCACAGTGCCTTGACTTTGGTACCCTCAGGCACTTCCAGGATGATGGCGGGGTCGCTGTCACGGTCAGGGCGTGTACCGAACTGGATAGGCCAGTTCGGGCGGTTGTAGGTATTCTCTACACCCAGAGTCCAGTCATCGCGGTTCGCACCAGGAGCGCCGAACTGTGCAGTCACGATGAGAGTGTTCCCGTCAGGTGCGACGACAAGGCCTTCCCAGCGGTCGTCGCCGTTGGTGTCCCACTCTTCGCGGAACGTCTCGCTCTCGACCTCTACAAGGTCGTCAGAGGCACCGTAGATGACCATTTTCATGCCTGAGCCTCCAGACGTGCGCGCTCCTTGGCACTCTTGCCAGGGCGAGTCGTGAGAAGTTCCAACTTCTGCTCAGGAGTGAGCTTGTCGAAAGCCTCCTGGCGAATCTGAGCCTCGCGCTGACGGCGCTCACGCTGTGGCCGACTGTTGTCCTGCATGATTTTCTCCTTCTCAGGCCTTTCGGCCTCCAGTTTTACCTAAATATACGCCTACGTAGAGCTATCGTCAATCATTCGGCTCTTTTTACTGCATCCCGGACATCCCGAACGAACCTCCAGAAGTCCTCAGGCTGCAAATCCCAGTCGTAAGGGTCGGTGTCCGGGTCGATGTAGCGCCCCAAGATGTATTCGAGGTCAATTTTCAAGCTCATGGGAGAGGCCTCCTCTTGGAATCATTGACTGTAGGCTTCCAGTCGGGGTCCTGACGGTCCAAAAACCACTGGGACATAGACCGCCAGTCGTTGAGAGCGTGCCAAACCTTCCATGCGGCTGCGGTATCACGATACGCACGAGGGTCAAACCCTTCAAGCATCTGCTCCGCAATGTCGATGTCGTGTTCCAGTGATTTCTCGTCCATTAGCCCATATCCAGGTAAGTGAGTTCTACAGATTCTTGTTTGGACTGCTCAACGACATACAGGTAGTACTCGCAGTCCAGTGCGTGAGGTTCAAAAACGAACGTGTCACCCACTGTGTACATCCGACACCCACACGGAAGACGTTCTGCGCTGTCAGGCATTACAGTCCCTTAGACCCGTAGTACTTAGCGAGTTCCAGGCACGCATTTCCCAGGGCAATGTGGTTTGCCGCAAGGGCAATCATTGCGTTCTGGTGCTCAATGCGCATGTTTGGGCCGTTCTTAGAGGCGTTTTTCGTCAGTTCGTAACCGTTTTCCAGTCTTTCGATAGCCTGCGCGAGGAATTTCTCTTCCTCAGTCATGTAACCGTCACCACCGCAATGGGCTCGACAAAGACCTTGCCCACGATAGGAGAAAGAAGCTCTTCCATCTTCTCTTTGACTTCCTTCGGAACGTTCACACGGCCCATCCTGAGGAACATGTACTCACGGTTAGAGTCCAGCATTGTGCTCTTGATGTATACCACCCAGCCGTCATCGTCACCGCCCCAGGAATTTTGCGCCCAGACGACATCGAATGGGCTACCTGGAGTGTAGATGAGCTTACAAAGAGCTTCATAAGCTTCCCACTGGTCAGCGAACTGCTTCTCCCACTCAGTGTTGCGAGGCACGTGGACGCCCAGGCCCGCGTAGTTTGAAATGTCAATACCCATATCAGTCTTCTCTCTTCGGATAGATTTCATCGTAACGAAAAACAAGAATGTCGCCCCAGCCCTGCGCCCGCACGCGAACCACATCCCAGGTGGAGGGGTTCCAGGACACCACGACCGCTTTGCGGCCCTTGAAGGCTCCAACAAGAATGTCTACTTCGTCACCTGGAGCGTACTCAGGCTTGAGCACCGGTGCGTGATTGTCCCAAGCTGTGTGCTGATTCATTTCCAGACCACAATGGCACAAGTCGTCGTCACGGTACTTCATCACAAGTCCCAGTCTTCTTCCTCGGTCCAGCGCTCAACGTCTTCCATGTTCATGCCGGAAGCAAAAATTGCGTAGTTGTTCTCGTTGGCGACAATCCAGAGTTGCCCGCCCACTTCTCCGATTGCCACGATGGTCTTCTCGTCGTAGCTGTCGCGTCCGAAGTACCCATTGCAGTAGCCGTACAGGCGCGTACCCACGCCGATGAACTTGGTCATGCCCAGCCTCCTGTATTCTTCAACTTGTAGTTCTCGGCATGCGCGTACTCGAATCGCATCCTGCCTGGGTCCAAGGTCTGACAAGCGGGGCAGTCCCACTGACCGTTGACCGTCTCCACCTGAAAGATGTGGTTGTGCTCCATGCGCTTCGTGCGGATGGGTTTCGTCCAACGGTCCATACCTGCAAACGGTACATCAAGACACCGCGCGTTGCAAGCATCACCTTCTACGTGGTCGTGGAAGGTAGTGTGAGTTCTGCCCCACCCAGTCACATTGTCATTCCGGGATATGGGCTGCTCTGATGTCTCAGAATTGCGTTCAAGTTTTCGTGCCACTTGATATGCAGAAGAAGATTCTCTGCATCCGTGTAGTGCCACTCCAGCTCTGCGCCGCACCGTGGACAGGCTGAGTTGATGCCGGTGTACTCCTCACCGAAGAACTTCTTGATGACCGTCTCTTCAGAGTCGGAAACCTTTGGACGACGGTCGTAGCCACCCATTTCACTCAGGTAGTGGCCCACTTAGACACGCTCTTCCAGTCTGTACGCACCGGGGCTGAAGGAGTAGGACGGCATGCCGATGTTCGCGCCATCGCTTTCTGCGTACCACAGTTCGTAGGAACCCTTAACGTACGTCTTGGGACCGAAGGGACCAGCACCACGCGTCTGAACGAGCGTGCTGCCAATCTTGGCGCTCTCCAGCCGTGCGTACCAACTCGACACGGGCTCAGGGTCCTGGTAGTCGGGACCGCCCGGTGAGGCTTCGACAGCCGCTTTGTCGGTCGGGTCCTGCACGAAGCTTCCCAGGTCCACTGTCTCCCCACGAGCAGACTCCAGAAGCCCCTCTGCCACGTCCAGCTTGTCTGCCGCCGCAACCAAAACCGATTTCAGGTCTTCCGGGGTAATGTCCATCAGCGCCCAAGCGCGAAGTTCTTTCTGAATGGTTGTGTTACTCATGTCACATATCCTTCTCTTCTACGGTGTCCGGTCCCTCAGGGCGTTCCCCCAGGAAAATGATGCGGTCGATGTCGTCGTAGTTCTTCCACTCAGGCCTCAACATGGCCTCACGCGCCACTGCTGCCGCTCTGAGCCCTTCAGTGATGACATCACGGGTAAGTTCCACCCCAAGGCTGTCCATAGCCTCACGTGCGGCCTCAACCTCTGCGGGAGATACGTATGGCATCAATACATCCTGTCGTGTTCGTCAGCCTTGCGCCCCAGCCACTTCCAGCCCTCTTCCAGGAGAGCCCAGACGAAGGCGAGAACTCCGATGCCCACTGCACAAGCTCCAATGGCCATGAGAATCCAGCCGACTGTCACCCAGTAATCCGCGTTGAAAGACTCTGCCACGAGGCTTGCGGCCCCCAGAAGGAACAGGATGGCAAGCACGACGAACACCAAGATTCTCAGGCCGGTGCGGATGGCGCGATACGGGTTCATACCCGGCCCTCCGCAACCTTCTGATTGGCCGTCATGTAATCGGCCTCGACATCGCTGTAGTAGGTGCGAGGAGCGAACTTTGCACTAGGCGTGGTGTCGGCGTAACGGTACTCGTAGCGGCTTCCCCACATGACAACGGGTTCAGGGTCCAGAAGCGGTGTGCCCGCTTCCCAGAGAGCCTTACGCTTCTTGTAGGCGTACTCCTCTTCCCACTCCCGCCACTTACGGGCGATGAAGGAGCACAGCCATGCGATGCCGAACAGGACAGCCCAGAACGCCACGAGCATACCGACTCCCAGAAGCACGCTGCCCCAGCCGTGTCTTCCGATGTAGCTTGCAACCGCGAAGCCGCCGCCCGTCAAGATGGCCAGTGTCATAAGCGTCACAATGGTGTAGCCGATGACGAGCGCTGTCTTGCGGATGGTGCGGAATGGATTTTTCATGTCAGTCCTTTGCTGTAAGTTCGACTACCTCGAAAGCGTAGTCTTTGGCGGGCTGCAAGTCAATGAGCGCTCCGTTGAAGAACTTTCCGCCCTCGTTGGCTGTGAATGATTCGCCACCTGTGAATTCCACCTGTGTGTAACCAAGACCTTGCAGGGCCTCGCGCTTGGCGTCCCGCACAGAATCCGCATAGACAGAACCAGAGGAGATACCAAATCCAACAAGCATGAGAACGCCCACGAACGTGACGGCAACACCTGGAACGGGGTACCAGTCACGCCAGTTCTTGCTGTCTTCCTTGATGAGGAAGAATGGAAGGGCGAACAGGATAAGTCCCACAAACATAATGATGGCGGGGGTGAGAATGAGGTACGACGGGAAGCCGGGGTCTGCAAACTCAATGGTCATTACAGACCACCTTTCTTTTCTCTCATGTAGGCTGTTTCGTTCAGCATTTCGCGGTCATTGTGGTACTCGACGGGCCACCACTGAGTGACCTGACGCTTCCACCACAAGTACCCTACTGTGCGCGTCTCGTACACGTCAAGGCGGTATGTCCACTCACCCCAGTCGTAGGGGTCGCCAGCGTCACTCTTGCGAAGGGTATGAGTGCTGATGCGGTAGCCGGAAGGAAGTCTAGGTTTCTTGCGCATGCTTAATCCTCCGCTTCCAGTCCAGCGAACACGATACCGACGAACATCAACGCCATGCCGAGAACTCCAGGGAAGTAGGCGATAGCTGCATCCCAGCCTTCCAGCATGCCGTTCGCTGCGATAGCCACGGCCAACAAAGCCAGTACGAGGCCGGTCAGGAAAAAGAGGTACTTCATATCAGGTCCAAGTCATTCTGCGGTCGTAGTCTGCGCTCCATTGAGCGTCTGAAAGTGCTTTTTCGGCTGCGTCAGCACGGGCCTTTTCCGCCTTCAACGCATCCACCAACCGAAGCTCCAAACGGCTCCTGGAGCACCCTGCGGCGAAGGATTCTGCTTCACCGATGAGCTTGCCGAATCTGTAGGCCATTGTCAAGCACCCTCCCTCTGTGGCACAGGCTCACTCATAGCAACGTTCAGCCAGTTCATGACGGCTGCGGCACCCCTGCCGTAGTTTCCCTCAAACTTGCTCGGCGGGATGTGAGGGTAGCTCCCGTCGTCGCGGAGCACCTGGATGCTTGCCTCAGAGAAGGCGTCAAACTGTGCCGCACGGTATCCAGCGTCGTAGTCTGCGGAGTTGGTCATTCCCGCTCCTCTGAGCCGTTCACGGATACCTCGAAGGCCCGCACAGGGTCACCTTCTCCTGCATACGACCAGAACGGCGCAATGCTGATAGTGGGTGCGTCTCCTGCACCATCTACGTGGTCCATCACGAACGCCCAGGCATCCGCAAGGGTGGCCACAGTGGTGGCGTACGTCGTAGAAACCTCTACGGCAGAAAGTCTTGTCATCAGTAATCCCATTTCATTCCGCGCAAGTAAATCCACTGTCCAGGGCGTTCCACTACAGGGAGGGTACCGAAATACATGCCGTGGTCGTAGTCAAGCTGGTATCTGTAGACCGGCCCGTCCTTGACGATGACGGATGTCTGCACACGCCTCTGACTGCCGCTACGGTGTCTCATATCTAGCTCCCGTCGTAAATGAGGAAGGTCTTGCCGTCCCCCAGTGATTGAACGTACCAGTCATAGCCGAAGGTAGACAAGCGGAAGCTCATCCACCATTCGCCTTCGTAGGACCAGAAAAGTCTGTGCATGTCAGTCCTGAGCCGCTATCCAATCTTCTTCGGGGAACCGGGCAGGGTTGTCCGGGTAGGGGTTCTGGGGTTTCGGGATGCGCCACCACGCCTGCTTGGCGTAGAGCAAGCCTCTGTCGAAGCCCTCTTGCCAGGCCTCTGCGTTCGTTGTCATGCCTGCTCCCCCTGCTCGACGCCGTTCTCTGCGATGGCCCGAAGCTGTGGGTACTCATACTCGGGCTGCATGAGAGCTTCAATGGCGTCTGCTGCGTCTCTCATGAGGCTTGCCCGTGCGGACGTGCTGCCCTCTGCGAATCCGCGAAGCTCTGCTACCAGGGCAGTACGCTTCTCCGTGCGAAGTGCTTCCAGCTTCTGCCGGTAAAACGCTTCGTGCTCGTCCCCACGCTCAATGAGGGCCAGCAAATCTTCTTCGGTGTAGTTCACGTCGTCTGCTCCAGCGCGGCGATAAGTGCCCGCATAGTCTTTGCCCATCCGGTACGTCCAGATGCGGCCATATCGTCAGCCTGAAGGCGGGCTACGGCGAGCGAATACTCGACCTCTGCTGCTGTGCTCATGCTCTCTCCCAAGGTGCGCTCTTTGGTCTGCGCACGATGATGTACTCATTGTCGGGGTATTCGTCCTTCACGCGTCTTTGCTGGCGGCACGCCTCTTCGTAGTCCACGGGGATGCGGGTAGCCGCAAGGTGCTCCCAGTAGGTCTCGGAGAGGGTTGCTGAAATCACCAGATACTCGTACTCCAGGCTCATGTGTTCACCTTCTCTGGGTAGGCCACGAAAAGGCCCATAGGACGCTTACCGTACACCATAGGGCGAATCTCCGTCAAGAGTCCGACCTTCTCAGCTTCGGCCTTCAAGTACTCCAGGCGTGCGGGGTTCAGGGCCGTCTCAGGGGAGGGCTTCGTGACGCACTCCCACTCTCCGGGCTTGTCCTTACGGCTCGCTGCATAGGCGGGCCAGGTCTTCTTAGCCATGCTTGTACTTCTCCCTATCTTGTTCAAAGCCTGAACCCGGCTGGAATGTCCACGAGCCGCTAGCAAATCTTCCGGGGTGCTTCTTGTATCGACCCATGTATTCTCCTGAGTAGCTGCGCTGCAACCAGGGACGGGGGTCCAGCTTCTTAGCCATGGATTTCCTCTGCGGCTTCATAGGCCCACCGGTCGATGATGGGCAAGGCCTTCTTGATGTCCTTCTTCTTGTAGCTCCGGGGGTTCTTACCGTAGCGAAGCTGGTACGCGAAGTAGGCGTAGTCTCCACGGTGGGCGGCTTCTACCAGAACGGGGTTCTGCTTCTTAGCCATCAAACTCTCCTGCTCTGATTTCCTCTGCGAGGTCTTCCATAGCCCCGTCACTTGCGGATGGCCCCTTAGCGCACTCGTCCAGGTACGCCAACAACTTTTCGCGGCTCAAGGGCTTCTCGTTATCCATGTCAAATCTCCTCTGCCCGGCGTCCCCAGTAGGACTTCATGGCCTGCTCATACTCGGGTTCGCCTGTGCGGTTCTCCGGGTAGTACTTGTGCACGTCCTGTTCGTACTGAGGGCGGGGTTCGAACCAGATGATGTCCTTGTACTTCTCCATGTACGTACCACGGGTTCCAGTCCAGGTCCTCCAGGGAAAGGGGTCCAGGTCAGTCACGGGTACCTCCATACGCCCTAGGCAGGTCTGCCAGGTCGGGGGATTCTTCCTCCTTGGTCCACTCGGCCTTCAGGATAGCTCCGTACCCATTGGCGTCCTGAGTGACTACGGCTCTGCGAGGGACACCTCTCAGGAAAAGTCTCCAGTCCTCTGCGGTCACTTGGTAGCCCTCAATCTCTACATGGGCTTCGTGTGCTACTGCCAGCTTCTTAGTCATGTCAGTACTTGCTCCTGTCCTGTTCGTATCCTTCACGAGGTTTCCATTCGCTGTCATCGAACTCCCGTGCTGTAGCTCCCCGTCCGTCATGGTAGGGGCTTGCCCAGGGGAGTGGGTCCAGAGGGAGGGCTGCTGCACGAAGGTCTTTCTGAAGCTCCTTCAGTGCGTCCAGTACTGCCTCTGTAGGGGTAGGCCACTTCTCCCGGAAGTACTGGGAAAGCTCTACCATGGCACCCTGACCCAGGTAGACCTCAGAAGGTCCGTTCTGTACCCAGATGCCTCCGTCAGGGTCTTCACGTACGGTCATATCAGTTCTCCCCTGCGGGCGGTACTTCAGTCCACCCATATTGGTCTTCCTGGCGGGCACTCCACTGCTCGAAGGAGTAGATATGGGCGGTAGCGCGCTGCGGCTCCTTCATGAAATCCTCGGGGTCTGAGAACGCTTCCCGCAGGCGAGCGAACTTGACGACGGCCTTATCGTAGGCTTCGTCGTACTTGGCCTGTTCAGTCTCCCGTGCTGCGACATAGCGGACGTAGCCCTCTCTGTTGCCGTTCCTCTCGTCTACCCATGCCTCTACGGCCTCCTGGGATGTGAAATATCCGTAGTCCTCCGTGGGGGTCTCTTCACGGTAAGGCCCGTCATAGGACACGTACGTAGGCAGATAGATGGGCTTCGGGCGGGCGGCTTCCATGACGGTACGCACGTCCTCCCAGAACTGGGTGTTCCGGTCAGACCCGCTGTTCGCCTGAATGCGGTCCAGGGCGTTGGTCAGATTCTTGTTCGTCATGTCAAGCCTTCCAGGTGGGCCATGTGAGTTGATTCGGGTCGGGCAAGTCTTTCCCGCACACGCTGCACTTGTACCCGTAGCTGATTGGGTAGCTGTCGAACGTCTCCCCCTGTATAGGGAAGCCAGGACAGTCATCTTCGTGGGTATCCATGTCAGTTGCTCCCGTTGTAGATGTAGTACTCGTTGTCCTGGAGAGGGACTGCCTCCAGGGAAGCGGTGAACTCGTTCTCCGTAGCGCTCCAGATGATGCCTTCTGTGGTGATAAGCCAGAATTCAAACATCAGCGAGCCTCCGTGATGCGTACGGGACTTCCACAGTCTCCGCACTCGATGGTTTCCCCTGAAGGGTCATGGTCCTCTGTGTTGACTTCCTGGCAAGCAGGACAGTCCCATTCGTAGCGGGAGTACGCTACGGCCTCAAGCTCTTCGTCCATATTCTTGTTCTCCCTCATGCCAGAAACCCCCTCCCGTTGAGGGGAAGGGGCTCTAGCTGTGCGGCTTACTCGGCGTTGAGGTCGTCGTTCTCGACGGTGACGTGGGTACGCATGACCGTACCTGCGGGGATGAGGTACTGGTCCTCAATGCCCTTCTTGTTGACGGTGCTCACCAGGAAAGCACCATCCTCCTGCTCGTCCACTGCGGTCACCTTCTCGTGGAGGTGCTTCTTGTAGAGAGCGACCTTGCCACTCTGACGGAAGGTTGCGATGTCCTCCACCTGAAGGTTCTCGACGGTGATTTCGTTGACGATACGGTGCGACATTTTCTACTCCTGGAGTGGTTGGTATGGGAGGGCGTGTTATAGACTTCGCGCTTCGCCGGATGATGTCTCATTTTAGTCCGGTCCCTCGCTGGTAGTTCCTACAGTACCCATATACGGGTCATGGCGCAAGTCCTACAGAAAGAAATATTGGGACTTGCCATATCTGTGTACCTGCCCTACATTGGGGGTATGGCAAAGACTCTATCCACCAAGGAACTCAAGCGACTTCTCACGGGCCTCGAATCCCAAGGGTGCCGAATCAGGGATGCCCGTAGCGGCTACCTTGTCCTGCACCCGAACGGTAAGGACTCGTTCACCATGCACCTGACCCTCAGCGACTCGCGGGGGATGAAGAATCTGCGTAGCGACATGCGGCGCACCGGACTTGATTGGCCTCTTGACTGATGTACAAGATTACTGGCGGTCCTGCACCGTGGTACGCCCCTCAGGTGCGCGTACATGACTCAGGCGCACTTCTCCTTCTCACGGAGGACCGTTCCGAAGTGCTGCGTATCATCGCGCCCAGTCACTGGTATGAGGCCATCCTGACGGAAGAGGAGCCTCCGAAGACATCTACGGCCTTCTTCCAGGGGATGACGTGGCAGTACACGGAGGAAATGCTGACCCTGAAGAAGATTCCCCTTATCAAGGAGCTTCGGACGCTCAACTCGACAGGGCTTACGGAGACGAAAGCCTTCTCGGAGTACCTGGAGGACGCGGGTATCTATAAGAACCCGGATGCGTCTCCAGGCCCAGAACCCGAGAACAAGTGGGCTAAGGTTAAGCCCGTCAAGCTTCTGGACTCAGGCTGGCTTGATGACGACGGGGACCTGTTCTAGGGGAGGTCGGTAAACGCTCTTAGGAGCGTATACCGCTTTCCTGAGAATCTGCTGTACACACAAGAAAACCCCGCCTTAGCGGGGCTCTTTCTTGTTATGCCAGTGACAGGCTCTGAAGGATGTTCGCTGCGTGGGAGTAGCCTACCGGCTTGTCCCAGTCGATGCTCTGCCCTGCATTGGGCTTAGGAGGCTGGAGAGGGGGAAGGTCGCTCACTTCACAATGGCTTTCTGTGCACGGCGAGCGCGGTAGAGGCCGCCCCCCTTTTCCGACTTCTTACATGTGAGACAAGGGTAGAACGCACCCTCAGCTTCCCGCTGCACTACTTCCTGCCCGCAGAGGGTCTTGTCGGCTCCTGCGTACAGGTGCTCGAACTGGCCGGTTCGGGTGAGTACCTTTGCGCCGATTTCCTGCATGTCTGCCTCCTTGGTTGGTAGTACCAGCCTAAGGGGACTCTGTGGAGTTGTCAAGTCGAATATGTGTTCGAAACTCTGGACACCGAAAAAGGCCCTCAACGTCACTTTCACTAGGGGGGAAAAGTGTTTAAGGGCCTAAATTCGAAGATGCGTTCGAAACTAGCGGTCGTATGGAGCTACCCAGTGCTCCCCAAGCCGGTAGTCATAGCTCGTCTGAGAGGGCTTTTCTTGCTCTGAAGTGTTCAGCCCCTGCAAGATGACATCTGTCCAGCCGTAGAGTTCTTCCAGCGTGCCTGTGTTAAAGATAATGAGGTCAAAGTCATGCTGAGAGACAGAATTCTCCGAGGCATGAGCCGCAATGCCCTCTGTAACGGCCTCAGAGGGGTCTACAGGGCGATTAACCCATACACTAGTACCTCCCAGGCGTTCCAGCATTTCTAGCTCGTTAGGAAAGCGCATAGCGGTGATGACGACATTCTTCCCCTCGGCCCAATGAGCCCGGATAGTCTTCTCAGCCATCTTGACCCAGACATCCTGGTCAATCATTTCCCGGCCAACCTCAGTACCCAGCACCTGAAGCAACCGGCGAACCTCAGGAATCTTCTTCGCTTCCACATAGCCGATGGCATCATGAATGTCCTGGTAGCGACGTTCTGTGATGCTCTTGGTACCCCAGGCCCCACCTCCTGCCAGTTCTTTAGGTAGTGGGATGTTATCCGTCTCAGCCCAGATAATGGGGTTCAGTCTCAGTAGAGCCTCGTTCAGGGCATCACTCATGCCCATCTTCACGTAATTCTTGTTCTCCACAAGGTAATCAGCCACGGCATCCTTACCCGCACGTAGCTTCCCACCTAGGCCAATGAGTTGACTCACAACTCCACCTCCAGGGTAGTAACCCACGACCACACAGGGTTCGTAGGAATGTCCGTATTGACTTCCTGCACCTGTGCAATCACATCATCCAGTTCACTTTCGGGAACCTCACTGATAATCAGCGCATACGGCGTGTGTGCAGCCTCTCCCAGGTACTCCGTGGGCAATTCCAAAACTTGAATCTTCATATCTACCTATACGCCCTTCATCCGTTCCATACGACTTCCTTCACCCGGTAAGGAGTCTGGTAGCTATACGCCATCCTGCGTGCCGCCGCAAGAGCCAACTCCTCAGAGTGATACTGCTTCCCCGTATCCACCCAATCAGCATTCCCCTGCAATCCCTCCACAGTCCAATGACGCTGATTGGGGTATGCGATAGCCACAACCCTGCTGTAGCGCCTCGGCGGGGCATGGAAAGGGTCATCCTGCGTGAATCCCTTATGAAACCGCACGCCCTCCTTGCGGGCTTCCTTCAACTCGTGCTGCACCCACTGCGGCAAGGGCTCAGAGGTGGGCTTGGGGTTCAGCAACTCTACTGCTGACCTCGTGCGCTCATACTCAAGAGTGCGTTCAGGTGTTCCGAAGGGCTGAGGGTCACCCAGCTTAGGTGGCTGTGGGATGTCTGCGAGTACGTCACTCATGCTGTGCGCCTATCTGACGGGTGAGAATTTCTCGGAGATACTCTGGAAGCCAAGACGGCCGTTTTCGTGCTTTCTGGAGCTTTCTGACGCGTTTCAGTGTCAGTTCTGTGTCTCTCCGTCGTGTTTGGATGTTTCCCCACACTCCCAACAACTCATTCATGAGTGCCAGAAGGTCATCCTCTTCTGCATCCAACTGAGTCAACCTATTGTGTAGATAGGTTCTCTTCTGTTGTGAGAGTTCTTGCAATCTATCCAAGGACTGTCTCAGTGCTTCTGGTTCTTCTGTGTGGAGTGTTGACCATTCACTGATGGACTCATACGCTTTAGGGTCGATGTTCACCTCATCGGGCCAGTCATCGTTCTTCTTGTTCATGTGTCCATTCCTCTTCCTGCCCAGATGTTGAATCCTAGGAGTGTCAGCACGACTCCCAACACGATTGCTACTTCCATGTCTTCATTGTCCCTAGTACTGCCACAGTGATAAGAGCCATGCACACAACACAGAAGACTTCCATTACTCTCTGACTTCCACCACTCTGGTCTTTGGATACCTGTTGGTAAGTTCTGTCGCTGTGAGCATGGCACTGCCCCGTGTGGGGAACTTTTCAGGGAATGCCAATCCCCATTCGATTCCGTGTAGCTCTGAGAGAGGTGCCCAGCCGTTGGGTCCCTTCACTTCTACTTCATAGTGTGTAGAGGGCGAAGATGTGTATGTTCTGATGACTTTACGTCTCATGTCACTCCCAGCTATGGCGTCTTACCCTGATAGGTGCATGAGGATTCTCACGTGCATACTTCTGTGCTGCCATAATCGCAATCTCCTTGCGAGTCAGGCCACCGTATTCTTTCGAAGTGGGGATAGGCAAGATGAACCACTCGTCTCCCTCTGCTCTTTCAAAGGGTCCAAGAGTCAGTCCAGGGATGTGGGTAGGTGTCTCTACTGTGTAGTGAGCCTCGGATTCCCAATTGAAGTGGAAAGCTTCAGGGTTTACCCATACTGTCTCGGTTTTCATCATTCATCTACCTTGTCGTCCTTGTGCTCTTCCAGCCACTGTTCCATGATGGTCAAGCGCTCACGGTCACTATCAAGAAATGCACTTGCACTCTGGATTGTGTGCTCACGCTGCTTGATGCTCTGTTCCAGGCCGATAGCGTTCTGCTCCACGTAGTTGTAGATGTTCGCTGGCAAGCTGTACTCAGTCATCATCCTTCTCCTCTTGCTTGTATCGGTAGCCCGTTATGAATCCTGCGAGCCATACTGCTTTCAGTGCTGTGGAGGTTGAGAACTCTGGTGGGCAGAGTTTCATCCCCTCACGCAATGCGTCAACGGCTTTGCTCATCGTCCTATTTGCTGTCAGTGATGAGGCCATTCATCACGAAGTTCTGATTCTTCTGCGTATCGCTCATGACGAACATGCTGTCAACGAGGCTGTTCAGCACCTCCACAATGGTGTGGACACTCACGTGCTTAGCGCGTGCTCTAGCCTTCAGTGCATGTGACGCACGAGGAGAGACGTAATTCTTGTTGTGTACATCCCACCTGTTATAGCCAGGGTGTCCGACTGCTGGTCTAACTCTGCTCATCCCAAATCCTCCAGGCTCAATTGACGGTCCAAGGCATCCTCGGGACGCTTGATAGTTCTACCCATGGTTTCCAGGGCTTCTTTCACACTCTTAGGCTCATAGCGCTTCTCAGGCACAGCCGGGTCACCGTGTGAGAACGTAATCTGGACAACTCTCGTTCTGTCACCAGCCTGTGCGGCTCTCTTGGCCGCTTCACGCTCTTGCTCTTCATTCGTGCTCGACGTAACCCTGAGGGGCACCCAGTTTTCACGACCAAAGGGTCCTGTACCTACAAAGCGTTCAGCGCGATAGAGAACCTTAGGTGTCGGCTCGTACTCTGCGATTACTGTTTCTTCAATCATGATTCCTCGCTGTCTTGTACGCCTCTGAGTTGCTTACGTCGAAGCCGGTACTTAGCATTGTGTCTCTGGCCTGCCTCGAAGCATGCTGCACACCTCGGCTTGCAGTGCTGATAGCCATACTCTGTGCCGTGTGTAAAGTTCCTGCCCTTTTCCCTCGGCTGTTTGGTGATGCCCTTGCGCAGTCTGTACTCTCTCATGTACGCGGCGTTGGCCTCATTGCACAAGTCACACTTACATCCCGCTCTCGCACGTGTCCTCGTCCCGTGTACTGAGTTGGTGTAGCGACCACGCTTCAGTTCTTCAAGAAACGCCTCACGTTCCTTGTTGTACTGTACCCAGGCGGCACGGTCTACTGCTGCTTGAAGAAGTTCAGCGGGTGAGGGCTGTTGCATGGATGTGTTCGGTGTCCTGGCCACAGGTTGGGCATGTGCCCATGGCCTTCAGTGCTTCGGTGTACTCGGCTTCTGCATCTACTGCTGCCTCTTGTGCTGTGTGTGAGAGGTCAGTGTGAATCTGCTCATGGCTTGACCAATTATGTACAGCAAACAGAAGAGTCTCCAAGCGCGTGATGCGCTGTTGCTTGGCTTCCACTGCTGTGAGGTCAGGGTAGCTCTTGGCGGCTGGCACCTCAGGGATAGCTGTGATGCTGGAGAGGATGGCTTCCAGTCTCGCAATTCTTGTTTGGAGTGTCTGCACCCTTGCGAACTGCTGCTCTGCCTGCTCAAGCACAGCCATGTCATCCTTCAGTGAGCGGAACTTGTCAAGGTTCTGCGTGAGGTCTGCATAGTCGCCTGCTCTCGTCTTCAGTGTCGATGAGGCGGCAAGCCTGCGCTTGTTGGCCTCCCGTGATGCCTCGAAGATGACAGAGACGTTTGTAAGCTCTCCCAGCGTGCGTGCTACCTCGGCTGCTGATGAGGTGAGGAGGTAAGGCATGTCGAACTGGTTGGAATAGTTGAGAGGGTCCTTGGCAGGGATACCAATGAACTCACTCACCTCCTCGGGCACACCGCCCGCAAGCTTGGTGAACACCTTCTGCTGTTGCTCGTCGCCCTCGGGGATGAGTACATACTCATTCTTCTTGCCTCGAAGGAGAGCTACAGTGCCTCGGTCAGTGCGTGCCTTGATGACTGTCTGGTTCTCTCCGTGTGTGATGAAAGAGTCACCACGAGCGTTGGAGGTCAAGCACTTGAGCGCACGAGTAAATGCGGACTTACCACTACTGCTAGGACCAACGATGACAGTGAAAGGTTTAAGCTCTAGTGCGACATCATGGAGAGACTGAAAATGACGGATGGCAACGTGAGAGAGCATGTCTATCTATACGTCCTTACGCCTCGGGCTTGCAATCTTGATGACCTGAGTACGACTGAGTTTAGCCATACGTGCGAGCTTGGTGATGCTCACGTGATTAGCCGCGTCGATGAGGAAATCGTTTCTAACGGCTCGGGCTTGCTCTAGTGCTACCTCCAGCCGTTCAACCTCTTCTACAGCCTCAGAGAGGCCTTCCAGGGCCGTAGAGACACCAAAAATGTTCCTAGGAATGTGTGACATGCAAACTAGGTTACGCCAAAACTGTGCGCTAGGTGGTCAGTCTATTTTCTAGGTAATGGTAGGTGGTTACGTCTGTCAACCAATGAAAAACCCACCGGGGACTGACCGATTGGCCTGAGTCTCACCCGATGGGCTTCTCTTTGTAGTGCTTGGTTTGAAGATACTATCGCTCTCTCCTTCTGTCAACACTTATTCGTGAGTCCAGGCACAGGCATCCAACCCGCGTTCTCTGCCTGTGTCGTACTCTTCTTCTGCGTACTGCTCAGCGTACTTCCACGCGGCTGCTGCCAGTGCGTCAAGCGAATCTGAGTCCATGAACTCATCTGCTCGCATGCTGTCGCTTACTGTGCCAGCCAGCACAGCCCTCATACCTTCTTGTGTGAATGACATGTTCAAACTTTCTCGGTCAGTGCGTCGAACTCCGTACGGCTCATTGTGAGCACCCCCAGTCCCGCAAACTCCAGGATGCGAAGATGAACAAGCCCGTGCGACTCACTCACAATCTGACCAGTGAAATGAAGAGTTACGTTGTCAGCCATGATGTGCTCCTTGCTTGGTTGGTAGTGCCAGCTTAAAGCACACATGCGACACGTGTCAAGCATTAGACCAAAGAAAACTCTTTGACCTCCAGGGGCCTCCCTGTTTTGCCTTCGTACTCCAGTTTCCACATGAAGGCAGTGAAGTTGTCCATGAACGCGGCCACTACTGCCCCCGTCTCAACATCCACGACGAAATGCTTGAGCATGTGAAACTTCACGGTCAAACCCACAATCCCGACTGGTGGTGCTTGTCCTCGATGCGGACACGACCCCAGGAGAGGAGGTCACCCTTGTCCCAGTGCTTGTGGGTGTTGTTGCTGATGCGAGAGACAGTCATCTGTGCTGCACGCTCCGTCTGGTGGTCATAGACGAACGCGAGAGTTCCGTCAATCTTCACGCCGTACGTGAGGAAGGGAGCGAACGGAACCTGAATGGCTTCAATCTTCGGCATGATGTCCTCCTTGGTTGGTAGTTCCAACAGTAGAGCACACATGCGACATGTGTCAACCTCTATAGACCAACTTCACCTGTTCGTTGAGGCTGTAGAACGTGTCATGCTTCTCGTACCGACTGCGGTATACGGTCACAGTCACACCTGAGCGCTCGAACTTGATGGCGTCGATGGTGTTCAGTGTCGGTGCGGGCTTACCGGAAACAATTCCCCTTGCTCCGTGGTAGCCCTTGATGCGCCTTCCGATGTCCTTGACGGTCAACTCGGATGCGAGTTTCAATTCTTCTTGCATGCTCAGGCCCCCTGCTTGAACTGTTCGAACTGCGCTGACACTGCGGCCAGGCGGCTCAGTGCGGCTTCGGCATCGTAAAGCTGCACGCTCTTGTGGGATGCACGCTTGAAGGTGTCACGGTAGATAGGGATGAGTCCCGCGTACCTCTTCACGAAGTACTGCGCACTCTTGTCGTCGTACTCATAGTGGTGGTGCAAGCTACCTGCATTGTCCACGAAGTCAGAGAACTTCAGGATGATGCCAGCCCCACCACCGTACGAAATGCGAGAAACATGCTCCTGGTATGCAGCAATCTTCTCTTCCTTGGTCGGTGTGCCCTCGGGAATGGGGTTGGACACATCTTCCACGATGGATGCCACGGCGTAGCCAAAGTTGTCAGAAATGAACTCCAGTGCTGCCTGGCGGGCGACCTCCGGTTTGTCCCTGTAGTTCGTTCCACCCTCGAAGTCTCCGAACTCCGGTGCGTGGTCCTCCACTGTGTCATGAAGAATCGCGGCGATGAGGGTGTCAGGGTTCTTCACGTCGAAGTAGCGGAACAAGCGGATGGCCACACGCAATGGGTGCTCGATGTAGGGCGGGTTGATGCTCTTCCCACGTGCTCCACGACGAACGTCAGTGCGATGCAAGTAGCTGGCCACCTGAATGGCATCGTTCAGCCGTGCGGTGTTAGCCACCGGGTAAGTGGCCACGAAGTGAGCACGAAGAATCTCAGCCAGGCTCACTGAGTCGTAATCCTTCAAGCTAAGTTCGTTTTTGAAGGTGATAGTCATGATTGCGCCTTCTTCGGAGGGTAGTCGCCTACCAAATCTTTCTGTACTTCTGCCTGTGCATTGCGCTTCTCTCTGCGCAGCCTTCCATAGATGATTGCGTCCTTCACGGCCAAAGTGAGCGGCTGAGTGTCGTAGAACAACGTCCAGTACTCATAATCTGCTACCGGCTTACTGCGCCCGAAAAGGTTCTTCTTGCCGGGGCGCATAAGGGAAACCTTGTAGCGACTTAACGCGAACTGCGTGACCCTCCAGAACTCATCCGCCTTGAGGCGCACCAGGCCCGTGTCGGGGTCGATGTCCTGTGAGTCATAGTCGTCATAGTCGCTTTTCACAGTCAGGCCTCCTTAGCCTTGATGTAGCGGGCGATGTCCTCAGGTGAGCCTGTGTGCTTACCTGCGTCATCACTCAGCTTAACGGTACCGATGCCATTTACGCTAGTGGCTTTCATGACAATGTTGAGCGGCTTCAGGCCCACGTTGTTGGTAAGGCCGGTACCCCAGCCGTACATGACGTTGAACGTGTCACCCCAGGCGTAGTTCAGTTCCAGAATCTTGTTCAGGTCCAGGCCATCACTGAAGACGAGCGTCTTGGTCTTCGGGTCGATGCCGAAGCCCTCGTAGAACTTCTTGGCCTTCTCTGCGAACTCGTGAGGGTTACCGCTGTCGTGGCGAAGTCCCTTCCACGTGTGTGCCCGCTCCTCTCCGAACGTGGAGAAGAAGAAGTCACTACCGAACGTGTCGGTGAGTGCGATGGACAGGTCGTATCCGTACGTACCGTACCAATCGTTCAGCATGAGGTCATGCGATTGGTTCACGAAATCTCCGATACCCTCCCAACGGGCGGCGTACACCATGGGCATTTCATGTGCGAACGTGCCAATGGGCTTCAACCCGTACTGCTGTGCGAGGTACGGGTTCGATGTACCCACAAACTGCTCGGGAAGCTCAGCGGCCATGCGAGCGACAACCTGCGCCTGCCATCCGAAGCTGAAGCGACGACGGGTGCCGAAGTCAGAAATCTTGATTTCAGGGCTGCTGCGCAACAGAGAGATAGCGTCTGTCAGTTTTTTGTGGCCGCGCGTCTGGTACAGGGGACCGGAGTCCTTGAAGTACAGGTCATTGATGGTGGACATGACGATGGTTTCCCAGAACGTGACCAGGGGCCAGTCTCCCGTGACCTCTACGTGCAACTCTCCGTCACGCTCACTAACCTCGGGAGTCGGCAAGGAATTGAAGTTGAGAAAACGACGGTACTCCCAGTCGAAGATACCCAGACTCTTCAGGTAAGCGGTGTCCTCCCCGTAGAACCCAAAGCTGAATTTGTCCAGCGCTGACCTCAGAGCAGAGACAGACACACGGCTCAGAAGGTTGATGTCCTTGCTGCGGTTCTTCAGCGTGAACGTCACCTGAGCGTCAGGTGCGACCCTCCACGCCTGCTGTGACATCGTGAGCTTGTAGTAGTCCAGGCCACTAAGAATGGAGGTCATTTCTTGTTCTCTTCCTTGGTGTCAACATGCGCACCACAGGCGGCACAGTACATTCCACCCGACGCAGACTCTTGAAGCTGCCAGGCTTCATGCTCATGAACTCTCTTGTCCAGGGGGATACTGCGGGGCCGTCCATCCTTGCGCCTAGCCACGATTCTTCTTTCCCTTCTTAGCCGCTCCACCAGTGAGCCAGACGATTGCGCCGATGATGAGAAGTTCCATGCTCAGACCTCCGTGTGTGCGTGCGTCTGAATCCAGTCGGGCAGACTCTCGTTCCCGTCAGGAGTCGAGCCACAGATAGGGCAAGCGCTTATCTCACGCTGCTTGGTCTTGATGGTGTCGAGCCATTTCTCGAACTTCTCCACGTCGCGAACGACCATGCCCGTCTCTTCGTCTTCCCACAGGGTGGTGCTGCGCGCGGTAGACATGGCCGACTGGGGAGGAACGTCGATGGGGTGGTAGTTGTGCGAAGACACGAAGGTGTCATCGGAGTTGTTGCGAAGAACAACAGGTGCATACTTGGCCATGATTAGCTCCTTAAAGGCTGTAGCCGTAGAAGAGGGTAGCGAGTACCCAGAGGAGGAAGAAGGAGAATCCCAAGACAGCGAAGAGGCTGCCCCAGCGAACGCGGAACTTGGTGGTCATGATGTCCTCCTTGGTTGGTAGTCACCAGTATAGGCACACGTGCGCAACTGTGTCAAGCACAAGAAAAACCCCCGCTTTTGGCGGGGGCTCTCCTAGATGTAGGACCACACTCCTAGGTCAGTGAACCTCTACGATGCTCAGCTTCTCAGCCGAACTGCCGTAAGCCCATCCTCCCTTGAAGCGATATGCTTCCCACTGCTCTCCTCCATCACTGAAGACAGCGCGGCGGTCGTCACCTTCTCCTACGATGTCGAGAAACGTGTGACGCTCCTCGTACGGGTCGTTGCCCAGCGACTTGGAACCGTGGAACTTCAGAGTGACCTCTTGTCCAGGATTCAGCTTGTCAATGCGCGGCTTGGGTGTAGCCATGTCGAACCTCCTTGTATCTAGATTACTTGCTCAGACCCACTCACAGCCGTAATAGCCATCGAGATAGGCGTTGTAAAGGATTCTGTCGTAGTAGAAGTAGGTGTCCAGGCCCAGTTCCCACGCGTACGCGGCTTTCCAGCCGTCGTAGTAATCCTCACGGCCCAACTTGTACAGCCGGTACTCGTCATCCATGTCAGCGCTTGTTCCTTTTCTTCTTCTCGAAGTACATGGCCAGCGCGACCACTCCCACCGCAATCATGGTGTTGACTGTTGTCAGCATCCAGGCCAGGCAGAGCGCAAACAGTACGCTCTCCACCTACGTGGTTTTCTTGATGTCGAAGGGGTTGGTGTACGCCTTGTAGGCGGCGTCCCGCTCCTGCTGCCGCTGAGGAAGCTCCAGGCGTGCCTTGCGGGTAACAGGATGTTCCTGACCCAGGGCGATGGTGAGCTTCACCACCTGCTTCTTGGCGGCACTCAGGGCACGTGCGGCTGCGGTCAGTGCCTGTGATTGGTCCAGTCCGTGCATCAGAACGGCACCACCTTGAGCAAAATCTTCTCTGCGCCAGCGAAGAACGCATCGTGTTCTGCCATCTGAGCAACGTGACCCATGCCCTCGCCGAAGTTCGAAGGAAGCTCCAAGTACTCTTCCCAGAGCTTCTGGATGTCGTCGTGGAACCGGCAGGAGATGCACGAAGGAATCTCGTTCTCGTCTGTGAACTCGTCGGCGGGGTTGAACTCGCCACACTTGGTGATGGTGCCCTCGGCGGGGAAGTGAGTCTGCATGATGCCTCCTAAAGCTTGTTGTGCATGTAGTTGACGGAAACAATCTTGTAGCCCTGTCCGCTGCCGCCACGACCTGAAGACTGACGCTTGCGGATAACCTGCTTCTCCGGGCTGCACGCGCACTCAGCACTGGTGACGTGCGTTCCGATAAGGGACTGGCCCAGAGGTGGGAAGTGCTTGGTTTCCATGTGAGAGACGATACCAACTCAAGTGACGAATGTCAACTTATGACTCAACCTCAGCCTGGTATGCATAGTTGCCCACGACTGCCCCCAAACCGAACAACAGCCAGAACCAGGCCCAGAAGTTCTCAGGGTTGTCGATGAGCGTAGGGACGTGCCAGACAGCCATCCAGGCGGCGAACGCGAGAACCGCAAAAGTGAAGGCCAGGCGAAAAAGAGTGAGGAAGAAGATAGCCATGTTGATTACTCCGTGTAGGGGTTGGTTACGGGCGGCATAAACACGCCACTCTCGATGCCTTCCTGAAATCCAGCGTCCCAGGCGGCTTCTTGAAGCTGACGGAAGTGCTCCAACACTGCTTCGCGCCACTCGTCTCCCTCGCGGTGCTCGATGAGGGTGAAAATGTTGTTGGCACGTGCCCACAGCATGCCTTCCTGCACGCTTTTAATGCGCTCAGTCATCAGTTGACCTCTCCTCGAACTTGTTGACGTAGAGGCGAACCATGTGCTCACTGTTCAGCACCATGAGGATAGCTTCTGCCATCTGTTGGCGTCCCCGCCAATATGCTGCTTGCTCGGCGGAAAAGTACTGAGGGAGAGGGGTGCTTTCCTGCTGAATCGCGGCAATCTCCGCAGCAACCTTCTGCGCGTCGGTGAAGGTGTACACCCCGCTCAGGTCTTCAAGCTTGTCCATGATGCCTCCTTAGTTGGTAAGCACCACACTAGAGCACATGTGCGATATATGTCAAGAGTTCTTATCCGTTGGACGCTGGCACTTGTGACACACATCCTGCATCCCTGACACTCTCGTCGTACGAAGCCGGGTGCCACAGTAGCCGCACGCCATCTGCACTGTAAGCCAGTACCAGGCCACGAGCACACCGACAACTACGAACGCCAAGCCGAAGAGACTGGGAGCTACGAAAGACACCAGGATTCCAGCGAGGAGCGCGGTCGATACCGTGAACTGCCAGAACCTCCAGCGAAGAAGATTTGACAGGTAGTACCGACGCTTCTGCACACTAGCCATCATTGTCCTCGAAGGTGAATGACTCCAGGAACTTCAGGTCGTTCTCCAGAGGCTCAATGTCAGCCTCATTAACTTCCTCATAGTCTTCCAAGAAGTCAGCGGCGGGGACGACATAGACCATCTTGGAACCCTCGTCCCGAAGAACCCACATGCGGTTCTCCTTGATGGACTCCAGGTCAGCGGTTGATGCGAAGTCCTGCTGTGCTGCGCTATCGAAGTCGTCACCGAACTCAGCGATGTACTCTGCCAGCCATTCACGAACCAATGCCTCTTCCTCGTCAGAAGTGATAAGGACGGCTTCAGCGGAGCGGACTTTGCGAACAGTAATGATTTTACCCATGAGCGCTATATACGCCTCAAAAGGAGAAAAAGAAAACTAGCCGCCTCCCCTACGGAGAGAACGGCTAGTCGTGTTGTCGCTATGGCGGGACTTGAACCCGCGAATCGCCTCGTTATGAGTGAGGTGCCTTACCAGCTTGGCCACATAGCGTCAGGGCCGGGGGCCAGAGCTTTTACACCCTGCCCCCGGCAACTATCAATCTACTGTACTACAGAGTTAGCGCCAAAGCGAATCTGTAGGGACAGGTGCAATGCGGTCAAGCTCACTGCTGCTGATGGAACCTAGAGTGGCAAAGCCTCGCGTAGCCTGAGTGGACTTAGAACGAACAACACTCTTGAAGCTGTAAGTGTTGCTGATGCTACCGGACACTACTGTGTCTTCAGCCACAATGTCAGTCCATGCACCATTCAGAACATTGTCGAGAGTAGCTGGGTCACCACCTGGGTAGAGCGGGTAGCGGTGCTTTGTGGCGTCCCATCCGAAGAATGCAGACTTCTTCAAGAGGCCTCCTCGAAGAGCGTTTGTCTGTACTCCTTGGTCAGAAGAACGGAACAGCGCCGTATCCTCGAAGGTGACGTTTGTAATAGCCCCGCCACCACCGCTAAGCTGCTCGAACTGCACAGAGTCACAGTGACCAGAGTCACCCTTAGGCTTCCAGTTCGGTGCAATGTAGCAACCGATGAACTGTAGGCCATCAATCGTGCCACCGCTGGCTGTCTTGAACTGCGCACGGTCGTAACCGACTCCGGTAACCATCTCAGGCCCAGCGACAACCTCAACGAACTTTCCATTGCGGAGAGGAGTGCTGTTGTTGGCTGTACCTAGTAGCTGCTGCACGCGAGTCTTGGCAAAGCCGAACGTGTCGCTGTTGCGTACCATGACTGCATCTGTGGCAGAGAAGTCGATACGGTCGAAGTAGATACCCTTCAGGCCTACGAATGCCGTACCCTTACCGGCTCCCACCTTGACAGTTCCGAATCCATCACGCGGACGGATAACAACAATCTTGCCGGTAGAGCCAACACTAGAAAGTACTCCAGCCGTGGATGACGATGCGCTCGTACCAGATGGCAGGGTACCCGGCTTCACAGCGATGTCACAACGGCCAGCGTGGGACTGGCATGACGTAGCCTGTGTCTTGATTGCTGCCCAGGTAGGTTCTACCTCGTGCACAGCACTTGCGGCAGGCAGTCCAAAATCATGCTTGCCTGTTGGACCGTACAGGACCGTTGTGGGAACTGGAGTAGGTACAGGTGTAGGCTCCGGGGTAGGTTCAGGCTCAGGTGTTGGCGTTGGTACGGGCGCAGGCTCAGGAGTGGCGAACGCCTCTTCCAGTGCTGCTACTAGCGAGTTGAGTGCAGCCTGCACAGAGTTAGGTAGGGTCATTGTCAGTCCTTAGGGCAGTAGCTTACGGAAAGCATCCAAGAGCTTGCCCAGTTCCCTGGCCTCATCCTCGGGTAGCTCAATGGTCCACAGCTTAGGAGTCTCGGTAGGGACTTCAGGCTCTGGAGTTGGCTCTTCTGGTGTCTCAGGTTCTGTAGGAACCTCAGGCTTAGGCTCAGCGTCGGCGTAGTAACCCTTTGCCAGTTCTACAATGCGGTTCAAGTCCATGGATGGACCAGGGCATGCAGTGGACTGACCAGGAACCTCACGGTGACCAATGACGTGTGCACGGTCAATCGGGAAGTTGTAGCGACGTGCGGCCCAGGCTACCAGCTTGGCGATAGCGTGGTGAGACTCTTCCGTGATACCCCAGTTAGGCTCACCAGAGGTGTTCTGAGTCTCGACCGTGACAGCCTTGTGGTCGAAGGCACCAGTCGTCCAGGCACGGTAGTTGTCAGGTGGAACAATCTCAGAGATTGAGCCATCCTTACCGATGAGCCAGTTAGGCGACACGTTGCGGTCGTTCGGCGTCATAAATCTTGTTCTCAGAGATTCGACAGACGCCGTAGACGCTGCGTGGTGAACCACGAAGTACTGCACCTTCTCGTCACGTGGTGAGGAGTTAGGTGAGTGTGCCCACCAGTCAGACTGAGGGAACGTAGGTGTGGCAGGCTGTGGGTACTCAACAGGCTTAGGAGGAGCGATGACACCGACTGCTCGGAAGTCTCCACCCTCGTTGAGGAATACCTGAAGAGCCTTGATGGTCTGAGGACCCATTGCGCCGTCCACAGAGACGCCTAGGAACGTCTGTAGGGAGCGGTAGGTCTGTGGACCAGGCTGTCCGTCTGCGGGGATTCCTAGAGCCTTCTGAAGGGCTGTCCAGGTTTCTCCACCCATCTCACCGTCAACCGTGACACCTAGCTTCTTCTGAAGCGCTCTGGTTGTGGCTGGACCCCAACCTCCGTCAACCGTCAGCTTCTCGTCGGTAGGAAGAGGAGTGACGACAGGAGGTGTAGGAGTGGACTGGAAGTTACCACCAGCGTTGAGGTAGTTCTGAAGCGCCTTGATGGTGTTCGGACCTACTTCTCCATCCTGGGGAGCACCAACGACAGCCTGAAGAGCACGGTAGGTCTGGGGACCAGGCTCACCGTCTGCTGTGACCTTTAGACGCTCCTGTAGAACTCTCCAGGTGTTCGGACCCATCTGACCATCGTCAGCGACTCCTAGAACCTGCTGGAGCTTCCTAGTCGTAGCTGCTCCCCAGTCACCGTCAACCGTTAGCTGACCAGAACCTAGACCTGCAATAACTGCGTCTAGCTTGTTGTTCGTGATAGGACCAGCAACACCGTCGACAGGGAGGTCGTTCTTACTCTGGAAGTCCCGGATAGCTGCCTGAGTGGCAGGACCAGCAACGCCATCCACCGTCAGGTTGTAGTTGAGACGGTTCAGCTTCTCCTGAATAGCACGGTCCCACGAAGAAGAATTCTTGTTGGCCTGGTACTCGTCGTAGTACTTCTGGTGAGCAACCTGTGTGCCACCGCCCCAGTCGCCGTCGATAGCTCCGGTGTATCCGTACTTGCGTAGGAACTCCTGGTAGTTCTTGAAAGCCTGAACAGTAGCTGGACCCTTCAGGCCGTCAGCTTCTAGGCCAGCGTTACGGGACTCGTTGAGCCAGGACTGCTGGTTCTTGACTTCCTGGGAGAAGGAACCGCCAGCAACAGAACCGTTGCGGTACTTGTCACGACCAGCGTCGTACTCGTAGTGCCACGACTCGGAGGAAACAGTACGACGCCAGCCGTACTCGTTAGCGCGTGCGCCGTTCCAACCTAGTCCGCGACCAGAGCCTAGCCATGCCCAAGCACCAGACCCGAAGTCACAGGCGTTGCCCGTTTCATGAATAGAGGTACTGGGCTTGAGAGCTAGCGGACCACCGTTGAGGAACTTCTGGTAAGCGTCAGCTTGTTCCTTGTAGGTACGACCAGCGGAAGTGATAGGTAGACGACTGCCGTAGGCTGCGTCCATGCGGTGCAGAGAGGCGGCTGCTGCATCTGATAGCCAACCGCGACCCCCGTTGAGATTTGCCATCTGAGGCTCCTGAGGGTAAGTAGAAAGATTCTTTCTCCTCTACTATCGCGTGAACGCCAAAGGGCGGCTCCTCCCTCGAAAGAGAAGAACCGCCCCGCCAATTGGACGTTGGACTTAGAAACCCTTGACGAACTCAGCAAGAATCTGCGGAGTTGCGGAGTCGAAGCCTGCGATGTCCAGCGAACCTGCGTCGTTCGGGTCAGCAATGCTGAACTCGGACGGCGAAGTAGCCAGAACCACCAGCTTGGCCTCAGGGTTGACCTTCTTGCGGTACTCAGCCAGCGCCTCGTGGACGTGCTTGTTACCGCGCCAGGTGTCGTTGTCGGTCAGTGTCACGAAGACATCGACGCCAAGGTTGTTCTCCAGAGCGTACTTGATGGGCAGAGCCGCATCCGTACCGCCCCAGGCACGACCAGCCTGGCGCATCTTGTCAACAACAGAATCCAACCGCTGTGCACTGCTGATGTCCAATGGAGAAACACCAGCGCCGCGTCCAACGTAGCTGCGAAGGGAGTTGTTGCTAGCCGAAGCGAACGCAACCGTGTGAGTCTGCTTCTCCGTCTTGCTGATGACCAGCGACAGAGCACCCACAGCCTCAGCCGAAGTCAGGTTGGAGTCATTGACATGAGCACCGTGCATCGAAGGAGACACGTCGATACCCAGGAGGAAGCGCTTACCGGTGGGCTCCACGTTCGCAAAAGCGAGGTAGAACGCATCGTTGAGAGCATCCAGGACCTGAGAAACCGGCGTCCAAGAATTGTCTCCACGGCTGTAACGTCCACCAGAGGCGTACGTCTTCAGCGCAAGAAGAATCTGGATGGGGTGCAGACGGGCACGCTTGATTTCCTCAGCGTCCGTAAGACGTGAGACAACCGTAGCCAGTTCCTCGGACAGCGGCTTCAGGACATCCTTACGCGTGAGCGTAGGAAGCTGACGAAGCACAGCACCCAGAGGCATGCCAGGCAGGAGGGCCTTCCAGACAGCGGCAGACCGCTTGTCGTTCGGAACCATCTCCCACGTCAGGCCGTGACGCTCGATGATTGCAGGAAGCTGCTTCTCCGTTGCGTGCTTGGCAATTTCAAACCCAAACACGATTGAAGGAAGGTGCGTGTGGTCTTCGGGACCGTTCTCACCCTCGTTACGGCCCAGCGCCCACTTGGACAGCGCATCGAACTCTGCCGGTCCCTTGGGGTGGGTCACACGAAGAATGTCACCGTGGCTCCAGCCCTCACGGTTCTGGTACTTGACCATCTGGAAAGCCAGCTTGTTCACATCCTTGGACGTGTACCAGTTGGCGACAGCCGTCTTCAGAGCACGGCCCCAGGAGCGGAACTGAAGGGCGAAGGAGACGAACTCGAAGAGAGTCGTACCGGTACGCGCAACGGCGCTCAGCTTGGAGAGAGCGTACTGCTTCTCCTCGGTAGTACCGAAGGAGGAAGCGATGGCCAGGGCGAAGAGAGCGGGCTGCTGCTTGGCTGCACGACCGTTCAACGAGACATCCACGATGTAGTCAACCAACTGAGTGGACTGACCAGCGTCGATGAGCTTGCGGATGGCTGCGGCATTCTCCTTGGCGAAGGTAGCACCGCTCTTGGCGTAGCCGTTGGCTGCACCCAGGATGATGAACCGCTTGGCGCGCTCGAAATCGTTGATGACGAAGCTGTAGCCGCCAGCGTTGTTCTTGGCCTGACCAGGCGCGGCCTTCTCCGTCTGCGGCGTGGATGGGTTGCGGTAGTTAACCGTCTTCAGGGATGCACTCATAGGTGTCTTCTCCTTTTCTCGGCTCGTCGTGTGACGAACAATGGAACGCTACCAACGTCTGTGCGGTAGCGCAAGTGTGGGTTTCACAGTGGAATCCGAAGAATGTGACGAACAAGTGTTTGTTCTCAACCGTTTTGGCGCTCTTCCAACTGAGCTACACCCCGGAGGGTGGCAGGACTCGAACCTGCGACATCCCGATTAGTAGTCGATAATTGAAAACATTCGGCTCGTCAAGAAAAGATGTAGTACGAACAAGAAGTCGATGGTGGACGTTGTAAGCGCTCTGCCGATTAAGCTACAGCGGCATGAATGGTGCCGCCGTCAGGACTCGAACCTGAACCTCCCCTGTTTCAGAAGGATAACCCACTTATCAGTCGGCTCGTACTACATTGGTGGACCATAGGGGATTCGAACCCCTTCTTTCTGCTTGCAACACAGATGTGCTCCCGTTAACACTAACAGCCCGTAATGATGCGAACAAGGTATGCGTCTGGAATGGATTCAATTAGCATTTGATAATCCAGATGCTTCGGCTCGCAAAGTTTTTAGTTGTTGCCTACCGCACTATTCCTAAGTAGGCACTCATCCTGCGGAGAAGACTCGGATGAGCTAGTTGTGGAGCTAACGGGAATTGAACCCGTGACCTTCTCAATGCCATTGAGACGCGCTACCAGGCTGCGCCATAGCCCCATATAAACGAACAAGTGATTGCGGTTGGAATTTAGATACCTCCGGGTTAGCAAGCCCGGTGTGCTTCTTACACCACGTTCCCAGTGTTTGGCGGAAATGATAACCAACGTACATTCGGCTCGTCTTAAGTTGTGTGTATGTGAACAAGTTATGCTACTCGACCGTTTAGCGTGGGATTCGAACCCCAATTCCCCAGTTTATTGTGGGGCGTGTTACCGTTACACTACGCCGCTAGAAAATGGTTAGCGATAACCGAGTCAGCTTCGGCTCACAAAGTCGAAGAGGGTGAGGGAGCTACCCTGAACCTCTCCAGGTTTTGAGCGTGTGGGGTTGCTATCCCCACGTTCAGTCCCGCTCAGGGACAGTACCCATACTAGGAGTTGAACCTAGACCTGAATGTTATCGGCATCCTGTGCAGCACCGCTACACCATATGGGCATATGTGACGAACAAGTGAGTGGCAGTGGGGCATGTGTTTTCACCAGTTGAAAGATAACCCACCAGCCTATCGGCTCGTCATGTTAAGTATATACGCTTCAAGGACTATTCTGTCAACTTGTCGTTGGGAGGAATCTTGTTGACTTTCTCAACAATCTCTTCCGTCTGGTCAACTAGCTCGTCCTGTCGAGCGCTTTCGATTTCTTCTTGTCGGACTTCTACCTTAGCTGCCTGCCAGGAAGAAATCTCACCTACGAAGTTCGCGTAGATGGACACGATAGCTAGGTAGAGGATGCTTGCGGCCTGCCAAACGTCAGGCAGAACAAAGTACATGAACACAACGATTGGGAGGTTCACCGCCCAGAAGATTGCGAGGTTGAGGTGCAGCTTCTTTTGAGCCGACGCATCGGCTAGGAAGTCGCGTACTTTGTGCTTTCTCATACCAGTACTATCGCACTGCGCCCCTGGCAGGACTCGAACCCGCACCCTGGGAGGTAGAAGCTCCCTGCTCTGTCCATTAAGCTACAGAGGCATTGTGTGGCTATTTGCGGCGTATACTCCGTCAGGTTGCCACCCTAGTCTGGCTCAGAATTAAGACCATCCACATCCCGCTCCGCATACGCCGGTTTCTCGGTTTCGGCAGGCAAGCTAGGCTCGCTGGGGTACTCAATTCTTACGCCTCACTAGGCACCTTGTCAAGCTACAGCTTCACGTACTTGGGAAGTTCAGCCTGAATGCTGGACGCCTTGACGCTCTGGTCCCAGCCGGAAGCTTCCCACTCGCACTTGATGCGGAACTTACCCGAACCCTTCTTGGTAATCTTCCCGCCATTCTCGTGATAGGACTTCCAGTCCTCCTCCTGGATTTCTTCCAGGGCTACAACTGTACCCACACGCATGTTGGCTGACCTGGAAACTGTCACAGCTACCGCGATACGGTCGCCTACGAACACTTCCTGCCCCAGCACGTCAATGGCCTTCTGGCCCGCGAAAACCTTGTCCATGCCCTCGTACGGGTCAGGCTCAGCTACGGGCGTCCAGCGGTTGTTTGCGCGCTGCCAGCACCCTGTTGAGTCCATAGGGTCACGAACCCACATGGGAATCGGGTGATACTTACTGTTCATCTGTCGACCAATCCCAAACTCCAGGAGAAGACCATGCGACGGCCTGCTCTCTCTCGATATTGATGACGCCAATTTCTTCTTCAGCCTTCCAGGCCCATCCATACAGCACCTGACAGAACTTGAACTGCCAACCGAACCGATGTCCAAAGGGCTTGTTGAAGAGAGTGTCCAGCACGCTAGCTACTGTCTCCCGGAATCTTGATGCCTTGTAAAGATGAAGTTTGAATCCTTCGCGACTCTTGCTGATGCTGAATGTCTGGTATGTCATGTAATGCCCCGTTCTGGAGGTGATAGTCGGACTCGAACCGACGTAAAGCAGGGTTGCAATCTGCTGCCTAGCCTCTCAGCCATATCACCGTGTGTTACATCTATACGTGTTACTAGGCCATGAACGGAATCTTGACCTCGGGTGAACCATCCTCGAAGCTGATGGTCTTCTCACGTGTGATTCCGTTCGTATGAACCTTCTTCACGTCCTTCTGAAAGATGGACTCGTAGTAAGTCCGCTCCCGCTCAATCTCTTCTTCAGTCATGATGTTCCTTTCCGTAGGCCCCCGGAGACTCGAACTCCGTTTCGCGAGGTAAAAGCTCGAAGTGGTAACCCATACACTAGAGGCCCGTATGTGGCGGTGGGCGTAATTGCGATTCAGCTTTGTGAGGCTGGAAGGGATGCCGCCACTCGGCCCTTCACGCCGTGCCCTAGACAGGATTCGAACCTGTGACCTCTTCCCTCGGAAGGAAGCGCTCTATCCACTGAGACTACTAAGGCAAAACAGTGAGTCCCCGCCACGGGTCTTCCGAGCCGGAATCGAACCGATTCAGAGGGGGTCTTGAACCCCTTACTCACCAAGGCTACCAAGCCCTCGCACTCCACCTTGGATTCGAACCAAGAACACCGGGCACCAAAAACCCGTGCAACTGCCAATTGTGCTAGCGGAGTATGTGCCAGGCAGGGCGAAACGTGGCCTGGTCTTTCTGAGGTCATGACCTCATTGCTGCCTCGCCTGGATTCGAACCAAGGCTAACTCATCCAGAGTGAGTCGTGCTGCCGTTACACTACAAGGCAAAAGAAGATTCCACCGGTCTATCCGCGTCATCTACAACCGCCCGCACTGGGAACTGGAATCGAACCAATCCGACAGGAGTCAGAACCCTGCTTGCCGCCTTGACCTCCCAGTAAAGAAGATTCCACCGGGGATTCCCGCGTCACCTTCAACCGCTCGCTTGTTAGCTCAGAACCACTTCGGGGCCTGCACGCAGCGCCCGCCCGTAGCCCACACGAAGAAACAGCCTGTCCAGAACTGAATGGGACTCATGATTCTACCTCCATTGGTAATTACTCGATTTACTGCATAGAGCGCCCCTAGAGGGATTCGAACCCCCGCCACGCAGCGTAGGACACTGCTGTTCTTTCCACTGAACTATAGAGGCATGGAGGGAGTTTAGGACGCCGACCGAAGTCAGTGTTAGCGGCTTATCGCCCAGCGTTTTCCGTCCCGTCCGGGACAACCCAATACGCGCCGTACCCCTGACAGGATTCGAACCTGCGACCTTCTCATCCGTAGTGAGACGCTCTATCCACTGAGCTACAGAGGCGTATGGCAGTTTTGGTTGACAGGAGTGGATACCTGCCTCCCCACCGGACTGCCAGCCGGTAGTTTGTTAGACGGCCCGCCAGTCGTAAGAACTGGAAACGACCTTTGTGAGCTTCAAACGGTAGCCCTGCGTGGTCTTGTACGTGTACTCGCCCGTACGGTCATCGACATTCTCGATGTCGCCAGGCGTCCACTCGACGGAGACGTACTTCTCGTCATCCTCGTCCCCACCCTTGGCTACCTTCACGTAGAAGGAGAAGTGCAGTTCCTCGTTGAGAGGGTTGCCCTTCCAGGTCTTGTAGTGACTCCGCACAGGGCGGTTCTCCTTGTCGAGAATGAGAACGTCGTACTTCACGTTCTCGTCGTACTCGGGAGAAGCATTCAGGTACTTCATCGCGTCCTGAGGAGACTCGCCGTAGCGGTTCATTTCCTCTACCAGACCCTTGAGGATGTCCATGTTGAACGCAGCGAACAGGGACGCCAGCTTCTGGATGTCCTCAATGTAGCGCTGAGCCTGCAAGTTATCCTCGCAGTACTGCTGGATGGCCTCGCGGTCCAGTCCCTCGTAGTCGATGCGATAGAAGATTCTGCCGGGGCGATTCTTCATGTGCTTGTCCACGCGGTACTTGTCGTTACACGTGAGGATGAAAAGCTTCTTGCTCGGGTAGACACCATCCAGGAGCGTCAGCATCTGCTCCTGCTGTTTGGAGTCGTAAACCTTCTCGAACTCATCAAAGATGACCACCACAGGCTGTTCAATGGTCTGCATGAAACCGTTGAAGTCTTCACCACACCAAGGCTGGTTGATGATGATTGTGGGGATGTTCTTCTTCAGAGCCCTGAGGCTGAGAAGCTTGGCCAACATGGTCTTACCGCTACCCTGCTCACCAGAAAGAAGAACACCCGTGGATGCTGTCCGGTTCTCGAAGGTCGAGAAGACACGCTCGGCAAGCTTCGGAGTGTTTCCGTAAATCTTGCCTGTGACCTCAAAGCCGTCTACGACATCCAGGTAGTAGCGTCCAGAACGCTCGTTGTAACGAACTGTGAAGGTGTCGGCGGGAAGCCGTTCGTGGAGGTCAAGTTCTTCTTTCGTCGTGACGTTGAAGCTTGTCCCCGACTTCAGGTAGTAAGTCATGGTGTCCTATACGTGTCTGTGATGTTGGTGTCAAAAGTTGTTTTGATGTTGATGGCTCCCACACTTGGACTCGAACCAAGAACCTATCGGTTAACAGCCGATTGCTCTGCCAATTGAGCTATACGGGAATACGGAAGCTTTACAGCATCATGCGCGCGCAATCAGTCTGACGGTTTTCCAACCTCGCTGGCCTACCTGGGTTCGAACCAGAAATAACTCGTTAACAGCGAGACGTGATGCCGGTTTCACTATAAGCCAATGAGGGGCAGTTTTAACTCATACCCAGGAGTAGGGACGACAGGTTTTGTCATCCTCCACCACTTCTCTTGTTGAGAGAAGATTAATCGGTTCCGTGTACGAACCGGTAAGCATCCTTGAAAGGAGGAACGTAAGGAGTAATCAGCATCTTCATGCCAGCTTCCTTAGGCGAGCGGCCACCCTTCTTGTTGTTGCAAGGCTGGCAGGCTGCTACACCGTTGTTCCAGGACATGCCGTTACCCTGCCACTTAGGAAGAACGTGGTCCACCGTCATGGTAGCCCGTGTTCCCTTCTTGGAACAGTACGCACATGTGAAGTTGTCACGCCTCAAGATACCGACGCGGGAGAAGGGGACCTTGCCTGTCTTCTCGTAGCGCCACTTCGTGACGACGTAACGAACAAGCTCCAGAGACTTAGGACGCTCGAACTCACCGAAGGTTCCTTCATCAACCTCCAGGATGCGGGCAACGCCTCTCCAAAGCATGTTCATAGCCTTGTGCATGTCAACACGCTTCAGAAGCTCGACGCCACCCTGATTAAACAGCAATACAGTGTCACTCATAGCTCCTCCTCACGTGTCTAGTTTACTTGCCATGAGTCTAAAAAGGAAGTCTTTTCGTAACTTCCACGAGTGGTCAGCCAAAACCTTCAACGTCCACGCGTTCTGCCTTTATAGGGTGGCGCAGTGTGGTTGCATTCGTCCCTGTAGATGCGGAGGGAATCGAACCCCCATAAGCAGTATGTAAAACTGCGGTCCTGCCGTTGAACGACGCATCCAAAATGTGGTGCTCTACAAAGAGCTTTGACCCATGCCAGCCCGTGCTTTCTTCGCTACGCGTACACTTCACTTCGGGACTTACTCTAGGGCTTACCGGAATCGGGCACCGGACCTTCCACCGTGGCCGAAAGGGGACTCGAACCCCTGACATCCAGCGAGTCATGCTGGCGCTCTACCAACTGAGCTATACGACCGTGCGACCCGTTTTTCCAGCAACATGGAAGGAGGGTCATACCTTAGGCTGCACAAGCTCCTGAGTATCATCACTACTCAAAATCTTGTCAGCTTTGAGCCACCTGAGGGTTTCGAACCCTCGGCCTCGTCCTTACCAAGGACGTGCTCTACCCCTGAGCTAAGGCGGCAGGGCCAGTGTTATCCAGTGACACGGCGTTGGTCGGACTAATAAACTCCCAAGACTAGTCGCGGAGTCTAACCGAAGGATGAGGCGCGCTTTCCTTTTCCTGTTTGTGCCAAGCCGGGGAATCGAACCCCGAATCTACTGATTACGAAACAGTTGCTCTACCATTGAGCCAGCCAGGCGTGTGTCTCTCTAACAGTTAGCATCGGCTAGCAACCGACCTGTGTCTTGGGTGTATAGGCACCCGCAAGGTTCCTGGTCTAGAGACGGTACTACGAACCCTTTTTCCCGCTGTACAGCGTGCCCCCAGTAGGACTTGAACCCACCACCTACGCATTACAAGTGCGTTGCTCTACCAGATGAGCTATAAGGGCAATGTTGGTCCCTGCACTTTTTAGCAGAGTCTCTTCCGGGACCACGAACTATTGGACTCTCAGAGCCGTAGACGGGGCTCGAACCCGCGACATCGACCTTGGCAAGGTCGTACTCTACCAACTGAGTTACTACGACATGTGGCTGTTAGCCTGACCCGGAATCAGGTTGAGGTTGCCATCCTAACAGGTCGTACGTCCTGTCATCGCGAGGGATATGCGAGAATCGAACTCGCGTCTTCACATTGGAAGTGTGAGGTAATAACCATTATACGAATATCCCAAAGGACTTCCCTCCGCTGGCTAGGCTTCGGAAGCACAGCCCTCTTATTGAGAACTGCCGGGAACATGTCATAGGGGGCCACCCTACTCATCCCTGAAGGTCCACCGCCTCGCGGCGCGTCTACCTACATCCGCTCGTACACCCTGCGGGGTTCGAACCCGCGACCCACTGATTAAGAGTCAGTTGCTCTACCTGCTGAGCTAAAGGTGCATAAGGTGTGTGAGCATTACCCTCACACTGGCCGGTACCCCAAGTTAACGCCTACTCTACCGGAGAACTATACGGCTCTTGTATTATCCACGTCAAGAGCGTTCGTGGTTTCCCTCGCGAGGGGGAGTGGGTCCATAGGGAGTCGAACCCTAATCTGCTGAGTAAGAGTCAGCGGTAATCTGCCGTTATACGATAGACCCGTGCAGGGATTTGCGGATTACGGCATCCCTTGACCGCATCTAGCCTGACAGCTAGCCGTGGAACTGGGGGGAATCGAACCCCCGTCCAATCTCTGTCTTCGTGTTCTTCTACGTGCGTAGTCAGTGTTTGTTGTACCCACGCACTGCCCCACTGACAGGATGCGTTTCCTTTTCCTCATGTCTTAGCGGTACCTAGAGGAGTCGAAGTACCGAGCAAGAGAACTCGATTTGACAATGGAAAGGGTGCGTCTCTTTGCAGGGCCTTCCCAAGGGCTTAGGCTACGAGGCCGAAGCTGGACTGCTTAGCGTTTGCAGTTATTTTGGACATAGCAGGATTTACGAGAACGCCGTGTCATGTTCTCGGCACGCTTCACCAGGAAGCAATCAGAGACTGTCGAATCCGGTCAGTCCCGTAGTAAGTCTTCTCTAGTCTGCTTGTTACGGCTCTCTTTTGAAGACTCGCGGATAAGAGGGGATTTGAACCCCTGGTGCTGTATCTCAAGCACACCACCTTAGCAGGGTGGCACAATAAGCCAAACTCTGTCACCTATCCAGGAGGAGCATCTATCGCGTACTCCTAGCGTCCGGTTGCATACGGAAGGTTGCCTTTAGGTTTCCCGCTAGCTGAGCACGGGACTACTCGCTTACCTACTGCGGAGCCTGGGGGATTCGAACCCCCGGTACCTTGCGGTACGTCTGATTTCAAATCAGGTGCCATAAGCCTCTCGACCAAAGCTCCAAAACGCCTACAGGTTAGGTTTACCAGCCTAATCGCCCATGTGGTGGACAATGCCGGAATCGAACCGGGACTTCCCGTAGGTTTCGCGGAAACGACAGGATTTGAACCTGTGGTGGTCATAACTCCACGTCCGCTTTCGAAGCGGGTGCAATAAGCCTCTCTGCCACGTTTCCATTTTGCTAGGGTGCTACGGGATTCTGCCCTTCTCATCTTGGACTCCGTAGTCGTTTTTACGTCCAGCCCATACGTGATGAGTTACGCGGGACTTACAGACCAACCGGGAATTATGAGTACGTTTTTCCTCAACCTAGCTTCCCGCTCTGCGGTGACGGAGAGATTCGAACTCTCGGTACAGGTTTCCCTGTACATACGCTTTCCAGGCGCACCCCTTAAACCACTCAGGCACGTCACCAAATCCGAGGATTGGGCTTACGAGAGCTATGCTCGCAAAATACACGGCTAAGCGTCCG
>Ga0247732_10000066_pt1 | contig 71360 bp, 61 predicted proteins | sample UWRJL163409C2_FD_180940 | JGI IMG/M metagenome (GOLD analysis project Ga0247732, IMG submission 180940) | Plant litter microbial communities from Arlington Agricultural Research Station in Wisconsin, United States - UWRJ-L163-409C-2 | ecosystem: Environmental > Terrestrial > Plant litter >... | reverse complement strand
GACGGTGGCGGCTTCGTCATCAGCCCGGCGGGCAGCTTTGCCGTCGACCCGAACAACCCGCTGATCGACCGGCCGCAGCCGTCGAACCCGTACGCCAACTGACGGGCCGCTAGAAGCCCGAGCCGTGCACCTCGTGCCCGGGCTTCTCGGCGGCGAGTCCGCGGTAGGCCTCCTCGACGGTCGACCCGTGGTTGATGACGCGGTCCACCTCGCGCGCGATCGGCATGTTCAGGCCGTGCTTGTCGGCGAATTCCATGATGACGCTGGCGGCCTTGACGCCTTCGGCGACCTGGTTCATCGACGCGATGATCTCCTCGATCGACTTGCCGGAACCCAATTGTTCGCCGACGTGGCGATTGCGGCTGCGTTGGCTGGTGCAGGTGACGATCAAGTCGCCCATGCCTGCCAGCCCGGCGAAGGTGTCGCGGTGACCGCCCATGGCCTCGCCGAGCTTGGACATCTCCCGCACGGCCCGCGCCATCACCATCGCGCGGGTGTTCTCGCCGATGCCCAGTGAGTAGCCCATGCCCACGGCGATCGCGTAGACGTTCTTGAGCGCACCGGCCATCTCGACGCCCACCACGTCGTCGGTGGTGTAAGTGCGGAACCGCTGGGTGCGGAACAGGTTTCCGAGGTTGGCGGCCAGGTGCTGGTCGGGCATGGCGAGCACGGCGGCGGCGGCGTAGCCCTCGGCCACCTCGCGAGCGATGTTGGGGCCCGCGAGGATCCCGGCCGGGTGGCCGGGCAGCACTTCGTCGACGATCTCGCTCATCCGCATGTTGGTGCCCTGTTCGAGGCCCTTCACCAACGACACGACGGGCACCCACGGCCGCAGTTCCGTGGCCAGTTCCTCCAGCACGCCGCGGAAGCCGTGCGACGGCACGCCCATCACCAAGACGTCGGCGCAGTTGGCCGCCTCGGCGAAGTCGGTGGTGGCCCGCAGGCTCTCGGCGAGCGCGACCTCGTCGCCCAGATAGCGGGAGTTGCGGTGGTTGTCGTTGATGTCGTCGGCGGTTTGCTGAGAGCGAACCCACTGCAGCGTCGGCCCGCGGCGGGCGCAAATGGAGGCCACCGTAGTGCCCCAGGAGCCTCCACCCAGGACGACGACGTTCGGTTTGCGCTGCGCAGGAGCCATGCCGATCAGGGTATGGCCGACGGCGTTGACGAGTGAATGTTTTGGCGACGCAACGTTTTTCTTTCACGGTCAAGATCGTTGATCCGCACGTAAATTGTGGTTGCCAGAGGGTCTGAAGACGGACTTGCACTTTGGCGCGCTACTGAGGCTCTTAGGGGGTTATGCTATGGCGCATCGCACACGCGCTCGTTGCTCATACCTAGGAGAATCGTGATTTCAAAGTTCTTTGCGGCCCTGGTGATCGCCGCAGCCGGTCTCTTCGCCGGCTTGTTCGCGGGGGTGGCCGCGCCCGCGTCAGCGGACTGCGCGCCTGGGCTCACGTCCATTCCGTGCACCATCGCGGAGAACGTTTCGACCGCTCCGGCTGCCACCGTCATCAGCCTGTCGCAGGCACCCAGCACGCTCGCGGGCGTGGGCTGCGCACAGCCCGACGATCCCAACCCCTCGGGCAACGCCAGCAACTGTGGTCTGCCTAGCATCACGAACCTGGCTGGCGTTGGTTGCCCGCCGGATGGTGGCGCCTCGACGGAGCCGTGTGGTCTGCCTGCGGCCCCGGGACAATTCGCTGGCGCAGTCGTCGGCCTCCCCGGTCAGTTCGCCGCTGGTGCCAACCAGATCGCGACCGCGCCGCAGACCATCGCGGGTGCGCTCGCCGCAGCCCCGGGCCAGTTCGTCCGCGCCATCCAGAACGGTGGAACGGACCCCGAGTCCGAGTAAGCCCAAACGCGCTCGCCAGTCGGGCGCTGAACTGACAGCGAGCCCGGAGACGTCCATCGTCTCCGGGCTCTCTGCATTCACGGGTGTGGTGGGGGCCGTTCGCCGTCGCCCAACGTGACGTCACTGCGCTGAAATCGCGCCATTCTCACCGTGGCGTCACGTTCGGCGCTACCGGTAGTTGACGAACTGCAGTGCCACCTCGAGGTCGGCACCCCGCAGCAGCGCCTGCACGGCCTGAAGGTCGTCACGCTTCTTGGAGCTGACGCGGATCTCCTCGCCCTGAATCTGCGCCTTGACGCCCTTGGGGCCCTCGTCGCGGATGAGCTTGGTGATCTTCTTGGCGTTCTCGCTGTCGATGCCCTGCTTGATGCTGCCGATGACCTTGTAGGTCTTGCCGGAGGCCTGTGGCTCGCCGGCGTCGAAGGCCTTCATCGAGATGTCGCGCCGGATGAGCTTCTCCTTGAAGACGTCGACCGCGGCCTTCACGCGCTCCTCGGTGGAGGAGACGAGGATGATGCCCTCCTCGCCCTGCCATTCGATGGTGGTGTCGGTGCCGCGGAAGTCGAATCGAGTGGACAACTCCTTGGCAGCCTGGTTGAGCGCGTTGTCGACCTCTTGGCGATCGGCCTTGCTGACGACGTCGAAGCTGGAATCCGCCATGGACTTGCTCCCTCCTATGTTGATGCGTTTTCGTGTTGGGACCATCCTCGTTGTACCCTGCTAGTCGCACCAAACCGGGGTTCCGGATTGGGGCGAATCCCGGCAGGTTGCCCGAGCGGCCAATGGGAGCGGACTGTAAATCCGTCGGCTAACGCCTACACAGGTTCGAATCCTGTACCTGCCACACCCAGCCAGGCCCCCTTTCGAGGGGGCCTGACTGCGTTGTGGGGTCCGCACAGCAGTCCCAGAACCTGCATAGCTATGCAGGTTCGACAATGCGGACATCGGTGACCTATGGTCTCTGCATATGAACGCAGATATGGGAGCATGTCGTCGGCGGTTACCCGAGGACCAGGTCGGCCTCGTCGTCGAGGTGTTCCGGATGCTCGCCGACGCCACCCGCGTGCAGGTCTTGTGGGCCCTGGTGCACCGCGAGATGTCGGTCAACGAACTCGCCGAGCACGTCGGCAAACCGGCCCCGTCGGTATCCCAGCATCTGGCGAAGTTGCGGATGGCGCGGCTGGTGCGCACGCGTCGCGAGGGCACCACGATCTTCTACAGCCTGGAGAACGACCACGTCGCGCAACTGGTCACCGACGCCGTCTTCAACGCCGAGCACTCCGGACCCGGCGTACCAGGGCACCACGCCAGCACCGGCGAGCTCCGAGCCCTGCATCCCGACACCACGTCCGGTGACGCGCTACGACAGCAGGGAAGCTGACATGGCGCACGAACCAACCACCAAGGGCGCCGCGCACCAACACGACGAGGGCCATGCCCACGGCGCCCACCACGATCATGGCCACAGCCGCGACGGGTGGCGCGGCACGTTCGGCGCCGCCGTCCGCGAGGTGTTCGCCCCGCACAGCCACGACGCCTCCGACAGCATCGACGACGCCCTCGAATCCAGCGCCGCAGGCATCCGTGCGGTAAAGATCAGCCTTCTGGCCCTTGGCGCGACCGCCATCGCCCAGATCGTCATCGTGGTCATCTCGGGCTCGGTCGCCCTGCTGGCCGACACCATCCACAACTTCTCCGACGCGTTGACCGCGATCCCGCTGTGGATCGCCTTTGCGCTCGGCACCAAGGCCGCCACCCGGCGTTACACCTACGGCTTCGGCCGCGCGGAGGACCTGGCCGGACTATTCGTCGTCGCGATGATCGCCCTGTCGGCCGTCATCGCGGGCATCGAGTCCATCCGGCGACTGATCAACCCGGTGCCGATCGAGCACCTCGGCTGGGTGGCCGCCGCCGGCCTCATCGGGTTCATCGGCAACGAACTGGTTGCGGTGTACCGGATCCGGGTCGGCCGACGCATCGGCTCGGCCGCCCTGGTCGCCGACGGCCTGCACGCACGCACCGACGGGTTCACCTCGTTAGCAGTACTTTTCGGCGCCGGAGGAGTGGCGCTGGGCTTCCCGTTGGCGGACCCGATCATCGGCCTGGTCATCACCGTCGCGATCCTCGCGGTGCTGCGCACCGCTGTGCGGGACATCTTCCGTCGCCTCATGGACGCCGTGGATCCGGCCTTCGTCGACTCGGCTGAAGCCGCCCTCGCCGTCGAGCCTGGTGTCACCAACGTGCGTAGCGTGAAGATGCGATGGATAGGCCATACCTTGCATGCCGACGCCGAACTCGACATCGACCCCGCCACCACGCTGGCCGATGCGCACCGCATCGCTCACGAGGCAGAACACACGCTGACTCACGTAGTGCCGAAGCTGTCGAGCGCACTGGTCCATGCCTATCCCTCAGGAGACGCCGCCGAACTGGGGGACCATCGTCATGGCGCCGAACTGCCCCGCCCGCACCAGCATTGATCATCAGAGGTCCAGGCTCGTGGAACGTCCCACCCGCTTGTCGTCGGTGGTGAGTGGGACGCGCAGCTCGACTGTCACTTCCCCCACGGGCCGACGTTGGCGGTCTCCACGCGGGCAGCGGCGTCCCGCGAGCCCCCGTAGCCGAGTGTCTCCGGGTACCGGCGGTGGAGGCCGTCCATGAGTCGGTGCGCCTCGCGGAGCTCCCGCCGCAATTCGGACTGCTGACGGTGAACGTGGGCGATGCCTCGAGCGGACCTGCGCTGATTTCGTTGCTCGACGATCTCCAGTTTGCGAGACACCTTCTCGACCTGGTCGCGCAGTTCCTTCAGGAGCGTTCGAGCCTGGAGAGCCTCCGCGTCGTCCAACATGTGGCTATCGTCTCACCAAAATCTAATGATTGCTCGTCGACCTGCAAATTGGCCGGCCGCGCATTAACTACCGGTTGACGCCAGGTGTCCACGGGCGCACAATTCGCGACATGGCCAACTTGAGCGAACAGGTGGCGCTGACGCAACTGGAAGATCGGTTGACCAGCGCTTACGTCGACATTCCGCCTGATCGCATTCAGTCCGCGATGCGAAGTGCGCACGCCCGGTTCGTGGACAGCAAGATACGGGATTTCGTGCCGCTGCTGGTGGAGCGCAGGGTTCGCGCCGACCTGGCAAACGTTTAGCTGAGAGCGGCGGTCAGAGCCCAGCGGGCAGGCCGTCAGCCGACGGCGCCGTACTCGGACTGGAACGAGTCGTAGGCGTGGTTGATCAACTCGGCCGCGGCCTCGGGATGATTGCGCGCGATCGCTTCGATCGCAGCCCAGGTGTTCGCACTCAGCGGGCAACCTTGGCCAGGAAGGCGCCCCTCGGTGATGGCGCCCATCAGCGCGTGCTCGAAGGCCGAGCGGACGTTACCCGTCGGTGCGTCGTCGTAGCTCACTGCCGGCCGTGTCATTCGACGACGGCGACTGACACGGCTGACGCGACCCGTGCCGCGAGCAGATGGCCCCAGACGAGGGCTGCCTCGGTCTGATGGGGAACTCCGTCGCCCTTGCCGCCGACCAGGTGCGCCAGGGCCGTCGCCAGAGCGGCGGGCCCGATGCCCGTTTCGTGGACGGCCTTGACGAGGTCGTCGAAGGCGTCACGCTCTGAGCACCCACGGAGTCCCATCAGGATTCCGGTGGCCAAGTCGATCATGCGACGTGACGACGGGTCCTCGCGTCGGCTCGGTTTGGTCATGGCATCGCTCCTGCAGTCATCGTCGGGTACGTATTCGGTCTACCTCGCGCAGATGAACGTGAGTCGACGTCGCAGTGTCGCGCGCATCCGCGCCACGGAGAATGGTCATCGGATCGGCGTCCACCGTTTGGCGCCAGGTCACCGGGACGGAGCCCGCGCGCGTACTCACGGCTACTCGAGGGTGTGCCGCGCCAACACCTCTCGCACGGCACCCGCGACGTCGTCGGGGGTAAAGCCGAAGTGACGGTGCAGATCCGCGGCGGGGCCGGAGGCGCCGAAACCGGTGACCGCGATGATTCGACCAAGCGGCCCGACGTGGCGTTCCCAGCCGAAGCCCGACGCCGCCTCGACGGACACCCGCGCGGTGAGACTCGGCGGCAGGACCGAGTCGCGGTAGTCGCGGTCCTGGGCGTCGAACAACGCCCACGACGGCATGCTGACCACGCGGGCGGCGATGCCGGACGCGGCGAGGAGCTCTCGAGCCTGCATCGCCAGTGCCACTTCACTTCCGGTGGCGATGATCAGCGCCACGGGCTGCGCGCCGTCGGCCGGGTCGGCCAAGACGTATGCGCCGCGGGCCACGCCTGCTGCCGATCCGAGGGTCGTCCTGTCGAAGACGGGACCGTCCTGTTTGGACAGCACCAGCGCGACGGGTCTGTCGTCGACGGACATGATGACCCGCCAGGCTTCGCGAATCTCGTTGGCGTCGGCGGGGCGCAGGTCGACCATGTTGGGCATCGCGCGCAGGGAAGCCAGCTGTTCGACGGGCTGGTGGGTGGGACCGTCCTCGCCCATGCCGATGGAGTCGTGGGTGTAGACGTGGATGACCGGTTGGCCCATCAGGGCGCCGAGTCGCAGCGGTCCCCGCTGGAAGTCGGAGAAGACGAGGAAGCCGGCTTGGAAGGGGCGTAACCCGCACAGCGCCAACCCGTTCGCGGCCGCCGCGGCCGCGGCCTCACGCACCCCGAAGTGCAGATTCCTTCCGGCGTAGTCGGCGGGGCCGAAGTGCCCGCTGGCGCCGTCGAGCGCCGTCTTCGTCGACGGCGCCAGGTCGGACGCGCCGCCAAGCAGCCACGGCACCGACGCGGCCACCGCGTTGAGTACCTGGTGATTGGCGATTCGTCCGGCCATCGGGCCGTCGTCTGGGGTGAACTCGGGCAGGTCGTCGTCCCAGCCGTCGGGCAGCGTCCTGCTGATCATCGAGGCAAGCCCGTCGGCCATCTCGGGGTGGGCGGTTTGGTACCGGGCCAGCATGGCGTTCCAGTCGGTGCGCTTCCTGGTGCCCCTGGCGGCCACCCCAAGCGCGAACTGCTCATAGGCGACGTCGGGGACGAGGAACTGGGCGTCCACCGGCCACTGGTAGAAACGTTTGGCGGCGCGGGCCTCGTCAACGCCGAGCGGTTCGCTGTGCGCCGACGCGGTGCCCTGCTTGGTCGGTGCGCCGTAGCCGATGATGCTGCGGACGATGATGAGCATCGGAGATCCGGTGTGCGAGGCGAATTGGCCGAAAGACCGCTGTAGCGCGCCGATGTCGTTGGCGTCCGCGACGTAGGTCACGGCCCACCCGTAGGCGCGGAACCGGGTTGCCACGTCTTCGGTGAAGGCCAGTGACGTCTCGCCTTCGATGGTGATCGCATTGCTGTCGTAGATCCAGCAGAGGTTGTCCAGTTTGAGGTGCCCGGCAAGCGACGCCGCCTCCTGGCTGATGCCCTCCATCATGTCGCCGTCGCCCGCCAGGGCGTACACGCGGTAGTCGAACACGTCGAAGCCCGGTCGATTGAACTGTGCCGCTTGCCATTTTCCGGCCATGGCCATGCCGACACTGGTGGCGACGCCCGTTCCCAACGGCCCCGTCGTGCACTCGATCCCGTCTGCGAGTTCGTATTCTGGGTGCCCTGCGCACGGGCTCCCGAGTTGACGGAACCGGCGAATGTCGTCGAGTTCGATCGCCAGTCGGTCCCGTTCGGCGCAGCGGACGCGAGCCAGGTGCAGCAGCGAGTAGAGCAGCATCGAGGCGTGTCCCGCCGACAGCACGAACCGGTCGCGGTTGACCCAGCGTGGATCGTCGACGTCATAGGTCAGTGCCCGGTTCCACAGCGTGTATCCGACCGGAGCCAGGGCCATTGCCGCGCCGGGGTGCCCCGACTTCGCCTGAGCCACGGCGTCGATGACCAGTGTTCTGATCGTGTTGACGGCGACTGTGTCGGCGTCGACGGTGACGGTGGTGGCCAGATCGGTCATTGCGATTCCTTTGAGAGTCATGGGGTTTCGAACACGATGGGGTTGACGGGAGCCGCCAGATGTCGGAAGCTCGCCCCGAGCACTGCCATCGCGGCGAACCCCGTTCCGCCGGCCGCGCCTGCGCCAGCAGTCAGCGTCATGTCCGTGCCGGTGGCGGCGTTGACCAACTCGCTCCACCGGCGGAGCCGGCGCTCGAGGATGACGACTTGGGCGTGGGTGGCACCCTTCGACGGGCCGAAGGCCGTCGCGGTGCCGTGGGGGCCGAGCAGCGGATTGGTGACGTCGGCGACCACGGTGAACGTCGTGTTGGCGACCCGCGGGTCCATCCCGGTCAGGTCCAGGTAGGCGGCGTTGCCGATCGCGTTGATCCCCAGCGTCAACGGGCGGCCGCGAAGAGAGTGCAGCACCGCACCGAGCGCGTGCAGCATGCCTACGCCGCCGTCGGTGCTGACGCTGCCGCCGAGCACGAGGACGATCTCGGTGCACCCCACGTCGAGCGCGTGCTTCACCAGCTGGCCGAGTCCGAGAGTGGTTGCGTTGAGCGGATTGTCGCCGCGTTTGACGCTCCCCACCGCGGTGGCAAGCTCGACGACGGCGGTCTGGTCCCTTACGGCGATCCTGGCCGCGCGGCGTCGGGTGTCCCATGGCCCCGCTGCCGTCGCGGGGACCACTGTGAACCCCTGGGAGAGGCTGCCGTCGAACGTGTCGGGGGTGGCGATGACGGCGGTCACGGTGTCGGGTGGCCGGAGAGCCGCTCGACGAGCCGGAACAGGGCGGAGTGGTCGAGGTCGCCGTCCCCTTGAGCGTGGGCCGTCGACACGAGTTGGGCGACGACCGCGCCGAGTGGGGTGGCGGTCCGTGACGTCCGGGCTGCCGCGGTGAAGATGCCGAGGTCCTTGTCGTGCAGCGCAATTCGGAACCCTGGATTGAACTGGCGGGCGACCATCGTCCGTGCCTTGCGGGCCATGACGGTACTGCCGGCCAGGCCCGCCTCGAGTACCGAAATCGCCTTCTCGGTGTCGACCTGCTGTGCTTCGAGGAACACCAGGGCCTCCGCCAGGAGTTCGATGTTGCCCGCCACGATCAGCTGGTTGGCGGCCTTGACGGTTTGGCCGGCGCCCACTGGGCCGACGTGGACGATGGTCTTGCCGACGTGTGCAAGGACCTCGGTGGCTTCGGCGACCGACTCTGCGAGTCCGCCGACCATGATCGACAACGTGCCGTCGACTGCGGCTTGCTCTCCTCCGCTGACCGGGGCGTCGAGGAACCGGAGTCCGCGCGTCTCGGCTGCCGCGCCGACGGCGCGCGCGGTGTCGGGTCGGATGGTGCTCATGTCGACGAATAACGCGCCCGGCATGGCAGATGCGAGGATGCCCGCGGACCCGAGTGCCACCGATTCGACGTCGGGGGAGTCGGGGAGCATCGTGATGATGACGTCCGCGTCGCGCACGGCGCTCGCGACGTCGTCGGCGGCGCGCACGCCCTTGGCCACCAGCGCGTCGACCTTGGCTCTGGTGCGGCTGAAGCCGACGACGTCCAGTCCTGCGGCGCACAGGTTCGCCGCCATCGGCGAGCCCATGATGCCGAGGCCGATGAAGGCGACGGTGGGCGTGTCGGTTCGTGGGGTGGTCATCGGGTCGCCTTGGCGACGATCGAGGTGACTTCTGTGCTCGGGGTCGAGGTCAACTGGTGCAACCAGGCGAGTCCGGCAACGGTGTCACCGGCCGGGATGTACTCCAGCCCAAGCCTTCCCGTGTATCCGGACTGCGCGAGGAGTTCGACCAACTCGAGGATGGGGGCGTCCCCGGAGCCGGGCTCGTGGCGGCCGGGGGCATCCGCTATCTGGACGTGTCCGATGTGGTCGACGTGTTCGGTCACCACGCGGCGGACGTCGTCGCCGTTGACGGTCAGGTGGTACAGATCGGCCAACAGCGCGATCCTGCCGCGCTGGGTCCGCTCACGTACCCCGCGGATCACCGCTAGCACGTCACCGGCCAGCTTGAGGGGGTAGGAGTCCATGCCGCTGACCGGCTCGACGAGTACGGTCGCCCCGATCGTGTCGGCGTGCTCCGTGGCCGCGGCGAGGGCGTCGAGAGCGGCCTCGTCCTGCTCGGCGATGCTCAGCTCCGGTGAGCGGTTGCCGTAGAGCGCGTTGAACGCGGTGACGCCCAGTCGGGCGCCGACGTCGACTGCGATGGCGACGCTGTCGTCGAATTCGTTCCTGCGGTGCGGGTTCGACGCGATGCCACGATCTCCGGCCGCCATGTTGCCTGCGAAGAAGTTCAGGCCCCGGAGGGTCACGCCCGCGTCGGCGACCGTCGCCACGAATGCGTCGACCTCGGCGGCCGGCGGTGCGGCGACGGCGAATGGCCACCAGCACTCGATCGACTCGAAGCCGGCCGCGGCCGCTGCTGCGGCCCGTCGTTCGAAGGGAACGTCACCGAACAGCAGGGAGATGTTCGCCTGCGACGTCGCCCACAATGCGGAAGCCACCACGTCCTCTTTTCAAAACCGTTGGGCTGCATGGATGTCGCAGCGTCAACGACACTAGGTACTGGCGTGGCAATGAACAATGACGAACACCGTCGACGATTATTCGCCGATGACGAACAGTTGGCGGGTCGGCCGAGTAGTCTTTCGCCGCATGACGCAGCCCAACATCAACCTCCGCCAGTTGCGTGCGTTCCTGACCGTTGCCGAGCACCGCAGCTTCTCGCGCGCGGCCGAGCAGCTGTTGGTGTCCAACCCGTGGTTGAGCGAGACGATCAAGGACCTGGAACGCCAGCTCAAGGTGCAACTGTTCGTCCGCACCACCCGGTCGGTGGAGCTGACCGACGCCGGTGCGGTCTTCTCCCACCTCGTCGCCAGGGTCCTCGACGACCTCGACTCCGCCATCAAATCCGCCCAGCGGACGGCCGACCGGGACGGGTCGGCGTTGACGTTGGGATACACGATCGGGGCGGGCCTGGAGGTCATCCCGTGGCTGCTGCGAACCTTCGCCGCGGAGTACCCGCAGCGGCTGCTGCGATCGGTGGAATACGACTTCGCCGACCCCACGGCCGGTTTGCGTGACTCTTCGGTCCACGCGGCCATCATCAGGCCGCCGACCGGTCTTGCCGGTCTGACCACCCTGGAATTGGTCAGCGAGGACCGGGTGGTGTGCCTTCCCGACGGGCATCCGCTGGCAAGTCAGGACACCGTGTGCGTCGCCGATCTGCTGAAAGAACCCATCATCGCCGCGCCGAAGGCACCCGGCCCGTGGCGGGACTACTGGCTACTCAACGAATATCGCACGACCCCGGCCCTCGTCGTCGACGAGGCCAGCACTCGCGACGCCGAGTTGCACCTCGTCGCCCGCGGCGTCGGCATCAGCGTGACTTCTGCTGGAGCCCAACGGTTTTATTCACGGCCGGGGGTGGCGTTTCGGCGCATTCGCGACATCCCGCCGTGCGTGGTGGCGTTGGCGTGGTGGCCGGAGCACACCGCCAAGGTCGCCGATCTCGTCGCCATCGCCACCGGATTCAGTGCCATCGCCGAGCAGCTCAAGGCGGCCAACCGGCTTGCCATCCCGTGAGCATCGTTCGGGACCACCGAACAATGGTCGGTCAGGTTCGTCATTGTGTCGCGCGGATCGCGGCCATACGGTCGACCCACTCCGATCGGTGGTTTCGGCGCAACGTCGTGTTGGCGTGACGGCCACCGAGTAGGTGTCAGCACATCCCCAGCCGCTACTAGATGCAGTGGCACTTCGGCCCGAGGGTCGCCGCACGAGAAATGGGAAGCATGACTTCACCAGCAGAATCACCAGGCACACAACCGAAGCTACGACGATCCTTGGCCACCTGGGCGGCGATCTCGCTGTCCGTTGCCGCGATGGGCGCCAGCCTGGCGGTCAACATCAACCCGCAGGGCGCAGGTGCGACCGTCGGCAGGGCCGTCCCCCTCACGTTCATCCTGGCCACCGTCGGGGTACTGCTGGTGGCCTACGGATTCGCCAGAATCTGCAGTCGACTCAGCCACGCGGGCTCGGTGTTCGGCTTGACCGGCGTGACGATCGGCCCGCGAGCCGGCGTGGTGGCCGGGTGGTCGCTGCTGGGCGCCTACCTGAGCTTCATGCTGACCACGTCGATGACGGCCGGCATCTTCGGCGCCGAATTCCTCCGTGGGCTTGGCCTTTACGAGACCACCCCCGACATCGTGCCGTGGATCATCGCACTGGTTTCGGTGGGCATCGCCACCCTGCTGGCCATCTCGCCGGTGAAGAAGTCGATGGCCACCCTCCTGTGGGTGGAGATCTGTACGACCGCGGTCATCGTGGTGATCGCGGTCGTGGTCGTGGTCCGCGTGGTCGGCGGCAGCGCTCCCGGTGGGCAGCGATTCAACCTCGACATGTTCAGCGTGCCGCCCGGCATCTCGACCAGCACGCTGTTCCTGGGCATCGTGTTCGGCTTCCTGTCTTTCGCCGGCTTCGAAGCGGCCGCAGCCCTCGGTGAGGAGACGACCAACCCGAGGCGTGCCATTCCGATCGCCATCTTCGGTGTAGCCCTGTTCGGCGGGCTCTTCTACATCGTGGGCACCACGGTCGAGATGCTCGGCTTCGGCACCGATGCCGCTGGCGTCGAGGCATTTTCGAAGTCGGCGTCACTGTTCGGCACGTTGGGTGAGCAGTACGTCAGCCCGGTCGTCGGAGACCTGGTGACCCTGGGTACCGCGATCTCCGCCATGGGGTGTGCGTTGGCCACCGCGGTCGCCGCGTCGCGGCTGCTGTTCGCGCTCAACCGCGGCGCCTTCGAAAGTCGCGGTTTCACGAAGGTCTCGGCCAAGTCCGGCACCCCGATCAGCGCGACGTTGTTCGTCTGCGGGCTGGCTGCGGCGATCATCGTGCTGATGCGCGTGTTGGTCACCGACACCGCCTTCGACCTGTTCGCCTGGTCGGGAACGGTTGGGACGCTTGTGCTCCTGGTCGCCTACGCGCTGTTCTCGGTCGGCGCGTGGTACTACCTCTGCATCCGCGCGCCGCGGCTGGGACACAAGGCCGCCGCCCTCGACTACGTGGTCCCGCTGCTGGCCATTGCCGTGATCGGCTACACCATGTTCCGCAACGTCTCGCCGTGGCCGACGACTGGTGCGGGACGCGCCAACATCGTCATCGCGGCGGTATGGGTGATCGCGATCGTCGTCGTCATCTTCGCCGCTCCCAAGACCACGCGCCGGATTGCGGAATCGTTGAGCCGCGACGAGGGACTCACGGCGGACGCGGGCTACCTGGCCGTCGCGGTGGAGGAAGTCGAGGAGCATCTGCATCGCGACTCGACCTCCGCAGGCACGCCGCGGGTGACGGGCGGCTTCCATGGTGAGACCCCGGAGGTTGCCAAGTCATGACCCGCGGGACAACGCATCTCAGCATCGACGACGACTGGACCTATCACGGCATGCGGGTCGTCCGGATGCAGAACGAGCACCTGGCCGTCGACGTGTTGCCCGAACGCGGCGCCAACATCTTTCGGGTCGTCGACAAGAAGCGCGACGTCGACCTGTTGTGGAAGTCGCCACGGGTGGCCCCCCACGTCGCGGCGGTGCACGCGGACTTCGACGACCATTGGGCAGGTGGCTGGGACGACGCCTTCCCAGGGGGCAGGGCGTGCCGCAACCGGTACGGCGACCTGCTGCCGTACATGGGCGAGGTGTGGACGGCGCGGGCGGACTACCAAATCCGTTCCACGGCTGATGAAGTGGTGCTCACCACGACGGTTCGCACCCCGATCACGCCTGCCGAGTTGACGCGCACCATCACCCTGCGCGCCGGCGAGCAACGCTTCACCCTCGGCTACTCGCTGCGCAACATCGGCACGATGCCGTTCGACTACAACTGGGGCGTGCACCCGAGCCTGGCGCTGAGATCCGGTATGCGCTTCGACATCCCGGCCACCAGAGGCCTCGTCGACGAGGCAGGCGGCGAGCTGCTCGGGCTCCCCGGCGACGAGTACGACTGGCCGATGCTGCGCGGGCACGACCTGCGCCGCGCCGACGACATCGACGTCGGAGCCTTTGCATTGCACTACCTGACCGGGTTGACGGCGGGCTGGGTGGCCGCGACCGACGTCGCCGACCGGCGCGGCTTCGGACTGTGCTTCGACCACGAGCTGTTTCCCGTGGTGTGGTTCTGTCTGGTGTACGGCGGATGGCGCGGCTATCACCAGGCCCTCATCGAGCCCTGGACCGGCTATCCCAGCCCGCTCGACGAAGCGGTCGCCGCGGGGCGGGCGCGTCTGCTCGGCCCCGAGGAATCCGAGTCGACCGAGGTCGTCGCCGTCGTCTACGACGGCGTCACCGAGGTCGCCGATCTGCAGGCCGACGGAACGGTGCGATAGATGACGGTGAAGGATCCCGCCCGGGTCGTGCACGACACCATGGTGCGTGTCGGCAGGACCCCGCTGATGGTGACCGCCCTCGGCTTTGGGGCGACCGCCATCGGCGGCATGTACACCGAGGTCGGCGACGACGCCGCGGTCGACACCGTCCACGCCGCATGGGAGGCCGGGCTGCGCTACTTCGACGCCGCCCCGCAGTACGGGCGTGGCAACGGAGAAGTCCGACTGGGCCGCGGACTGGCCGGCTATCGGCGTGAGGACTACGTGCTCTCGAGCAAGGTCGGCCGCCTGCTGCGCGCCGACGCCGACCCGCACCCCGACGACTTCGACTCCACCGGTCGCCCCTACGACGCCGGCGCGCCGGATGTCGCCACCGTGTACGACTATTCGCGCGACGGCGTGCTGCGTTCGATCGAGGAAAGCCTCAACCGGCTCGGCACCGACCGCCTCAACATCGCGCTGGTGCACGACCCCGACGACTACGTCGACGAGGCGTTGGCGACGGCGTTCCCCACCCTGATCGAGTTACGGGACCAGAAGGTGGTGTCCGCGATCGGCGCCGGGATGAATCAGACGGCGGCGCTGGAACGCTTCGCCCGCGAGAGCGATCCGGACATGTTCCTGCTGGCAGGCCGCTACACCCTGCTGGAACAGACTGCGCTGCAATCGTTCCTGCCGCTGTGCGCCGAACGCGGGATCGCGGTGGTGGCCGGCGGTGTGTTCAACAGCGGCCTCCTGGCCGACGCCGGACCAAATGCGCGGTACGACTACGACCCCGCCCCGCCCGAGATGGTGGCGCGCGCTCACCGGCTCTTCGAGGTGTGTCAACGGCACGACGTGCCGCTCAAGGCCGCCGCATTGCAGTTCCCACGGGCCCATCCCACGGTCGTCGCGGTCCTGACCGGCTCCCGCAGTCGAGCCGAGATCGTCGAGAACGTGCAGCTGTTCGACCGTCCGATCCCCGACGAGCTGTGGCGCGATCTGGTGTCGGAGGGGTTGCTCGACGAGAGCGCCCCCGTGGGGAACGCCGGCGAGAGTGATTGACGCACACCATCATCTGTGGGATCCCGACGTCGGCGACTACCCGTGGATGACGGGTGACTTCGCGGCTCTCCGGCGGCGTTACGACTTCGAGGACCTTCGGCCGCACCTGGTCGCCAACGGCGTGGCGGCGACGATCGTGGTGCAGGTTCGCGCGGATCTGGACGAGACGGTCGACCTGCTCGAACTCGCCTCGCGCACAGCCGAAGTCGTGGGTGTGGTCGGATGGGTCGACCTGACGTCGTCGGACGTCGCGGGACAGCTCGACCTGCTGCGCAGTGGTGTCGGCGGTGAACACCTCGTCGGAGTGCGCCACGACGCGGCCGACGAACCCGACCCCGACTGGCTCCTCCGCGACGACGTCGACGCGGGGATGCGACTGGTGGCGGCGAGCGGGCTGACCTTCGACCTGGAGATCACCGCTCGCGAGTTGCCCGCCGCCGTCGCACTGGTGCGCAGGCACGCCGACGTTCGCTTCGTCGTCGACCACGGAGCCAAACCTCCCGTCGCCACGGGATGGTCCCAGCGGTGGGCGGACGGAATCGCCGCTCTTGCAGCGAACCCGAACGTGTGGTGCAAGCTCTCGGGTCTGGTCACCGAGGCGTCGTGGAGCTCGTGGACGGCCGCCGATTTGCGGCCGTACGTCGACCACTTGCTTGCAGTGTTCGGTGCCGGGCGGCTGATCTTCGGCTCCGACTGGCCGGTATGCGAACTGGCCGCGAGTTACGACCAGGTGACGGCCGCCGCGACGGAGACACTCGCGGCACTCGCCCCCGACGATCGACAGAAAATCATGTACGGCAACGCTTTACACGTCTACCGACCACCCGGCATCGGCCCGAAGGAAGATCGCTCATGAACGGCGCCACCACCATTCAGCAGGACCTCCAAGAACGCGCCATGCGGGCGCTGGCAGGAGGTGTCAGCAGCAACACCCGACTGCTCAACCCGCACCTCATCGTCGAACGGGCCAGCGGCTGCCGGTTGTGGGACGCCGACGGCACCGAGTACCTCGACTATCTGCTTGGCCAAGGGCCCAACTTCTTGGGCTACGGTCCACCGCGGGTGGTGGAGAAAATCGTTGCGGCACAACACGACGGCATCATCTACGCGGCGACCCATCGTCGTGAGATCGAGGCCGCCGAACGAGTTCTGAGCGTCCTGCCGTGGGCGGATCAGCTGCGCTTCGGAAGTTCGAGCAGCGAGATGATTCAGGCGGCCATGCGGATGGCGCGCAACGCGACCGGACGGCGAAACGTCCTCCGTTTCCACGGGCACTACCACGGGTGGTTCGACAACGTTCAGATCCGCTCTGATGGTGATCGGGTCGTGCCTGGCAGCCTCGGACAGGTCCCGGACGCACTCGATCCGATGCTGACCGTCGAGTGGAACGACGCCGAGGCGTTCGCCGCGGCGCTGCGCGATCATGGCGACACGATCGCCGCGGTGGTGATGGAACCCATGATGCTCAACGCAGGAGCCATCGTGCCGGGTGACGGCTACCTGGAGCACGTTCGCGACCTCTGTACTCGGCACGGCATCGTGCTGATCTTCGACGAGACCATCTCCGGCTTCCGGGTGGCACTGGGCGGGGCCGCCGAACTGTTCGGTGTGACGCCGGATCTGGCGGTATACGGCAAGGCCATGGCGGCGGGGTGGCCGTGTGCGGCGTTGGTCGGGCGGAGCGAGCTCTTCTCGGACGTGGCCGTTGGCGCGCTGACGCACGCAGGCACCTTCAACGGGAACACCATCGCGACCGCCGCGGTACTCGCGTCACTCGACGAACTCGAGGACCGCAGCGTCTACCGTCACGTCGAGTCGGTCGGCAGCGCTCTGATCGACGGTCTCACCGAGCTTTTGACGCACCACGGCGTGCCCATCAAGCTGCAGGGCTTGCCGATGGCCTTCCACGCGCGCTTCGACACCGGCACCGAGCCAGTCACCAGGTATGCGCAGGTGCAGGCGCTCGACGGTGAGCGCTACGGACGGTTCGCGACCAAGCTGATCGCCGCCGGGATCTGGGTGGCCTACCGCGGGATCTGGTACGTGTCGGCGGCCCACACGCTCGACGACGTCGACGAGACCGTCAAGCGATTCGACACGGCGCTGACCGACTTCGAGCACGACTGAGCGTGGCGCTGCGCCTTCGCATTTGGCCACTGTCGTCTGGCGGCGGCACTTCGTCGGCATACTGTCGCAGTGCAACTCGACGACTTGGACCGCAGAATTGTGGGGGCTCTTCAGGTCGACGGCCGCGCATCGTGGCGGCGCATCGCAGAGGTTCTCGAGACTCCGGTCAGCACGGTGACCCGACGCGGCACGGCACTGTTGAGCTCCGGTGCCGTCCGCGTGGCCGCGTTACCGGGGACGACCACCACCGCGATCCTGGAGATCACCACCGTCCCGCAGCGGGTCGACGCCGTTGCGCGGGCGCTGGCCGCCCGTAGCGACACGATCTTCGTCTACGTGCTCAGTGCGCCCGCCAGGATCGTCGTCGAAGAGCAACAGTTGGCCAGCGGCGCCCTGGCAAGAGCGGTCATCGAGGAGATTCCCGCCATCGACGGCGTCACCGGGGTGTCTGCCAGCCCCATCCTCGACTACTACCGAACACTCAGCTCGTGGATGCCCGGTCAGCTCTCGGAGGCGGAGGCCGCCGCTCTCAACGACAGGTTCGGGCGCCTACCTCCGGTTGCCACGGCTCCGCTCGTCGAGGTGGACCAGCAGATTCTGGCCATCCTCGAGCGTGACGGGCGGGCGCCTCTCACCGACATCGCTGCTGCAGTCGGCCAGTCGGAGGCCAGTATCCGCAGGAGGCTTTCCGGCCTGGTTGGAACAGGGGTCGACGTCCGAGCCGTCGTAGCCCCGACGCTTCTGGGCTTGGACGTCTCGGCATTCCTGTGGATTCGCGCGACGCCGGGGGCCGTGCAGACCGTCGCCGCCGAGATCGCCGAGTCGAAGTACGTGCGCTACGCGGCGATGACGATGGGCGAGCATCAACTGGTGATCGACGTGGCCGTCGAGACGCTGGAGGACTTTCGGCAGTTCGTCACCGAACAGCCCTGGACGGGGAAGGTGGAGTCGATTCGGTCCTCGCCGGTGCTGTCCGCGTACAAGCGCAGTGGAGTGGCGGTGACGGAGATCAGCCCGTTCAACCGCTGAGTTTCGTGAACCATTTCCGCCACAGAATTCACACTGATGGTTCATTCGGTCACGCTTGTTGTGTAGCGTGACTCATCACGTCACACCCGCCGCTGTCGCACGCCACGACTCGGGCAGAACTGGAGTTCTTCGATGACCCGCTACCGCAACGGACGCATCTTCACCACGGCAGAGCCCGCTTGGGCGGAGTCGATGGTGGTCGACGGCGGCGTCCTGACGTTCGTCGGCGACGACGCGGCGGCCCAGGCCTTCGCCCCTGACTCCGAAACGGTCGACCTCAACGGCGCGTTCGTGCTGCCGGGGTTCATCGACTCCCACACCCACCTGGTCGCCTTCGGTGAGTCCCTGAGTCAGGTCGACCTCATGGGCACGGCAAATCTTGCCGAAATGCAGCCCCTCGTCCAGGCGGCCGTCGCAGCCGCCCCAGACGCGGTGCGGATCCTGGGTCGCAACTGGCTGCCGACCTCGATCCCCGGCGGGGCACCAGACCGCCACATGCTCGACGCGATGGAATCCGAAAAGCCGGTGTACTTGGATTGTTTCGACTCTCACTCGATGTGGCTCAACACGGCGGCGCTGCAGGAACTGGGCATCGACGACGACACCCCCGACCCCATCGGTGGACGCATTGCGCGCGACCCCGAGAGCGGTGTCGCCACCGGACTGCTCTACGAGACGGCGTCGTTGAATGTCGCCGCGCGCTTCCTGACCTCTCAGGTCACCGACGACGACCGGGATCTGGCGCTGCAGACGGCGTTCTCGCAGTACTTGGCGTCCGGCGTGACGGCTGCCGTCGACATGTCCGTCGGCTCGGCCGAATTGGATTGCCTAGAGCGCCAATTGGAGCGTGGCAACGGAACGCTTCCGATCCGGGTCGCCGTGCACTGGCTGGTCGACCTGTGCGCCACCGAGGCCGAGAACGTCGCCCAGGTGCAGCACGCGGCGAAGCTCGCCGAGCGATTGAACGGACCGTGGCTCCGCGTCACGGGCATCAAGATCATGGTCGACGGTGTGATCGACAGTTGCACGGCGGCAATGAAGTTGCCGTATGCCGACGGAAGCAACGCCGGACCGATCTGGAGCTTGGAGGCGCTCGGCCCCGTCGTCGCGGCTGCCGATGCCGCCGGTCTGCAGGTGGCCATGCACGCCATCGGTGACGACGCGTCCGACATCGCGTTGTCGGCCATCGAGCACGCCCACGCGGTCAACGGTCCCATTCCGCGTCGCCATCGCATCGAGCACCTGGAAACCGTTACGCCGGAGAACATTCGGCGTCTGGCTGGTCTTGGCGTGGTTGCGTCCATGCAGCCCGTGCACGCCGACCCGGCGATCATCGACAACTGGGTGGCCATGCTGGGCGACGACCGCGCCAAGCGCGGCATGCCGTGGCCCGAGATCACCGCGGCCGGTGGCGTGCTCGCGTTCGGCACCGACGCACCGACTGCTCCCCATCGTCCGCTGCCCAACATGTACGTGGCCACCACCCGGTGCTCGGCGATCACGCCCGGGCTGCCTGCCAACGTTCCGGAGCTTTCGCTGCCCATGGCGGAAGCGCTCGCCCACGGCACCAAGGACGCTGCCTACGGCGGCCGCTTCGACCAGTTGACCGGTCAGCTGGTCGCTGGGAAGGCCGCCGACTTCGTCGTCCTGGACCGCAATCCGTTCACCGGCGAGGAGGTCGAACTGCTGACCACCAACGTGACGTCGACCTACGTGGCGGGCAAGCCCGTGACGTTCGAGGTCTGACCTATGACCGACTCCCTGGTGATGCGCAGCGCGCGGGAGCAGATGCGCGGGCTCGAGGATCGCGAGTTCTCGGCACGTGAGCTCCTCGAGGCCCACGTCGAGCAGATGGATCGGTTCAACGGCACGCTCAACGCCGTCGTAACGCAAGACCTGGACCGGGCGGTCGACGCGGCCGCCGCGGTCGACTCGGCGCGCGCTGCCGGGTCGCCGTGCGGGCCACTGGCCGGCCTGCCCATGTCGATCAAGGACACGCACGCGACCGCCGGACTGCGAACGACTTACGGCTCCAAGCTCTTCGCCGACAACGTGCCCACCGCCGACGACGAGATCGTCGCGCGGCTTCGCGCCGCCGGGGTCGTCATCGTGGGCAAGACCAACGTCCCGGAAATGGCCGCGGGGTCGCACACGTACAACCCGGTCTTCGGAACCACCGTCAACCCGTATGACACCAGCCGTTCCGTGGGCGGGAGCAGCGGCGGCGGCGCCGCGGCGCTGGCCGCGGGGTTCCAGCCGTTGTCCGACGGCAGCGACATGGGCGGCTCGCTGCGCAACCCGGCGTCGTTTTGCAACGTCGTGGGTTTGCGGCCGACGCCGGGCCGGGTGCCCGACCCCACCGACGGGCTGCCGTTCTTCCGGTTGGCGGTGGCGGGTCCGATGGCAAGGACCGTTGGCGACGTAGGACTGATGTTGTCGGCGATCGCCGGCCAGCACCCGGGGGATCCGACGTCGCTGTCGGAGGACCCGCGCCACTTCGCCGACGTCAGCGCCGTCGACCTGCGCGGCCTTCGGGTGGCGTGGGCGCCGACGCTCGGCGGGCGGATCGCGGTGGAGCCCGAGGTCGTCTCCGTGTTGGAGGACGCGGTGGCGGTGTTCGAGGCCGGCGGCGCCCAGGTCGACGTGACGTGCCCCGATCTCGACGGCGCGGACTTCGTCTTCCGAACGCTGCGTGCCGCCGACTTCGACCTCACCTGGGGTGACGTGCTCGAACGCCAGCCGCATTCGTTCAAGGCGGACATCGCTTGGAACGTCAGGCAGGGCGGCAAGCTCGGCGGGCGACAGGTCACCAGGGCGGTGGCGGAGCTGGCTCGACTTCACCGTGCTGCCGAGCAGTTCTTCGACGGGTACGACGTGCTGTTGGCGCCGGTGGTCCAGGTCGCGCCCTTCGACGCGTCGTGGGATTGGCCGCATCAGATCGGGGACGCCGCGATGGCGACCTATCTGGACTGGATGGCGGCGTGCTATCTGATTACCCCGCTGGGGGTTCCGGCCATGTCGGTTCCGGCGGGCTTCACCGAGCAGGGGTTGCCGGTGGGGGTGCAGATGGTCACGCGGGCGCGCAGCGAGTCCCGGCTGTTGGGGATCGCGGCCGCGTTCGAGGAGGCGACCTGGCATGGGCGCCGCACCCCGCCGCTGCTTGACGTAACCTGATTAGCGGTACTACCTAGTCGAGTGCGAGGAGGACGCCGTGGATCTCGGTCTGTGGGGTGTCCTGACGGTTCTCGCGGGCGTGGCGGGGTTGTCGTTCGCCGCCTGCGTCTTCGTCTACGTGCGGCGGTTGGAGGACCGGTCGCCCGCTCCGCTGGGCGAACGGGTCGGCGCCCACAAGGCCGTCCTCGCCAAGGTGCGGAAGGGTGAACCGTTGTCGCGGGAGGAGTTCGACTACGCGACCGAACTCGTCACCGACGCTCGGTCACCGCTCGCCCTGGCGATCCCCGCCACCCTGTTCTGCACGGGTTTCTTCTATGTCGTGGGTTGTCTCTACGAGCTCCACCTCTACGGCGGCGACCCGTCCTTCCGTACCTTCATCGGCGGCATCCCGATGTTGACGTCGATGAACATCGCCGTTCAGCTTCGCAAGGTCGCCCGGTTGAAGCGGCGGCTTGGGGACGTGCCCGAGGGTGTCAGCGCCCAGCTGGGCTGACCGCCGGGTCGCCGTCTTCCCACAGCGGCAGTTGACGATTCGGCTCCGCCGTCGGCCAGTTTCTGGCGGGGCGCGGGCGGACCACCTGCGGCCACCAGAACCAGCGCCCCAGTAGCGCGGCAATCGACGGCGTCATAAACGACCGCACGATCAACGTGTCGAACAGCAGACCAAGGGCGATCGTCGTCCCGATCTGCCCGAGGATCCGCAAGTCGGCGAACACGAACGACGCCATGGTCGCCGCGAATACCAGCCCGGCGGCGGTCACGACCGATCCGGAGCCGGCCATGGCCCTGATGATGCCGGTGTTGAGGCCGGCGTGGATCTCCTCCTTGAACCGTGAGATCAGCAGCAGGTTGTAGTCCGATCCCACCGCCAACAACAGAATGATGGCCAGCGCCAACACGATCCAGTAGAGGTCGATGCCGAGCAGGTCCTGCCAGATCAACACCGACAGGCCGAACGAGGCGCCAAGTGACAGCGCCACGGTACCCACGATGACGAACGCGGCCACCAGCGAGCGGGTAATGAAGATCATGATGAGCAGGATCAGGCTCATCGCCGCGATCGCGGCGATCATCAGGTCGTACTTGGCGCCGTCCTGAATGTCCTTGTAGGTGGCCGCGGTACCGGCGAGGTAGAGCTTCGATCCCGCGAGCGGCGTGCCCTTGACCGCTTCCTGCGCCGCGTGCCTGATGCCGTCGATGTGCGAAATCCCTTCGGGCGTCGCGGGATCGCCCTCGTGGGTGATGATCATCTGCGCGGCCTTGCCGTCGGGGGAGAGGAACAGCTTGAGCCCGCGAATGAACTCGGGGTTGGTGAACGCCTCCGGCGGCAGGTAGAAGGAATCGTCGGTCTTGGAGGCGTCGTAGGCCTGGCCGAGCGCCGTCGCGTTCTGAAGTGACGCCGCGGACTGGTTGTTGATGCCCGAGTTGGTGGCGTAGTTCGTCATCGTCAGGTCGCGGTTGGTCTGCTGATTGGCCAACTGAGGGGGGAAGAGCGCGAGCAGTTTCGGCTGCAGCGCGTCGAGCTTGGCGATGCTGCCCGCGACGTCGCCCAGCTGATCGGTCAGTGCGTCGATGCCGTCGAGCGCGTCGAAGATCGACCGCAGTGCCGCGCACACCGGGATGTCGAAACAGTGTGGCTCCCAATAGAAGTAGCTGCGCAGCGGCCGGAAGAAGTCGTCGAAGTTGGCGATCTTGTCGCGGAGGTCATGGGCGGTGGCGACCGTCTGCTGGAACGCCTTGGCCTGCTCGTCGGTGACCTCGGCGGACTGCTGCTGCAGCGCGTACTGCTCGCGGAGCACCCGGACGCCGTCGTCGATGGTGGCGACCTGCTTGAGCAGATCGTTGGCGCGGGCCTGCTGGAAGGGCAGGTTCTGAATTTGGGCCGAGCTGCCGGCGCTGATTTGGAACGGGATCGAGGTGTGGTCCAGCGGCGTCCCCAGTGGTCGGGTGATCGACTGCACCTGCGCGATTCCGTCGGTGTGGAAGACGGCCTTGGCGACCCGCTCGAGCAGGATCATGTCGGTCGGATTGCGGAGGTCGTGGTCGGCTTCGACCATCAGCAGTTCGGGGTTGAGGCGGGCCTGGGAGAAGTGCCGCTCGGCTGCCGCGTAGCCGACGTTGGCCGGTGCGGTGGCGGGGATGTAGGGGCGGGCGTCGTAGCTGGTCTTGTAGGCAGGTAGGGCGAGAAGGCCGATGAGGGCGACGGCGACGGTTGCTACCAGGATCGGGCCCGGCCAGCGCACGATGGCCGTGCCGATGCGTCGCCAGCCCTGGGTGTTGAGCGGGCGGGCGGGTTCGAACAGGCCGAAGTGGCGTCCGATGGACAGCAGCGCGGGTGCCAATGTCAGTGCGGCCACGACGGCGACGAGAACGCCGGTTGCGGCGGGCACGCCGAGGCTTTGGAAGTAGGGCAGCCGGGTGAAGGTCAGGCAGAACACGGCGCCCGCGATGGTCAGTCCCGACCCCAGGATGATGTGCGAGGTTCCGCGGTACATCGTCGCGTAGGCCGTCACGCGGTCTTCGCCGACGTGGCGCGCTTCGTGGTACCGACCGAGGATGAAGATCGCGTAGTCGGTGCCCGCCGCGATGACCAACAGCGTCAGCAGGTTGGTCGAGTACGTCGACAGCTCGATGATTCCCGCGTTGGCCAGGACGGCGACCACGCCGCGGGACGCGGTCAGCTCGATCATCACGGTGAAGATCACCAGGAAGACCGTGGTGAGGCGGCGGTAGATGAAGAACAGCATCAGGGCGATCACCCCGAGCGTGATCAGGGTGGTCTTCAGCGTGCCTTGCCTGCCGACCTCGAACTGGTCGGTGACCAGGGGAGCGGCGCCGGTGACGTAGGCCTTCACCCCGGGCGGCGGCGTCGACCGGTTCACGATGTCGCGGATCGAGTCGACGGATTGGTTGGACAACGATTCGCCCTGGTTGCCGGCGAGGTTGACCTGAAGCAGCGCCGCCTTGCCGTCGGAACTCTGGGAGCCGGCCGCGGTCAGCGGATCGCCCCAGAAGTCCTGGACGTGTTCGACGTGGGTGGTGTCCTGCGACAGCTTGCGCACCAGGTCGTCGTAGTAGTGGTGGGCGTCGGCGCCGAGCGGCTGGTCGCCCTCGAGGACGATCATCGCCGCGCTGTCGGAGTCGTACTGCTGAAACTTCTTGCCGATCTCCTTGCTTGCCTGCAGCGACGGCGCGTCCTGCGGGCTCAGCGAGACGTTGTGGGCTTCGGCGACCTTCTCGAGCTGCGGCACGAAGACGTTGGTCACGACGGCCAGGGCCAGCCAGAACAGCACGATCAGCGCCGAGAACCGACGGATCGTGTGTCCCATCCGGTCGGTTCGGGTGGTGCCCTCGGCGTGGTGAATGGTCATCCGGACTTGTCCAAGCAGTAGGTGTACGCGTTCAAGGTGTTCACCGTTCTCTCGTCCTTCACCACGTCGTCGATCTTGATGCGGCAGCCGAGGGAGCTGCTGTCACCTTGGGCGGCGACGTTGACGAAGACCGACGGCTGGGTGGTCGTCGCGTCGTAGGCCCACGGCAGCGGCACTCCGTCGGCGCGCTGCGGTTGCGCGTTTACGTCCAGGTAGGTGATGGTCGCGACCGTGCCGGGTGGGCCGAAGACCTCGAGGACGACGTGTTTGGGGTTGAACGGGACGATTTCGTTGGCGCCTGCGCTGGGCGTGGAGACCACGTCCTGGGAGGCGAAGATGGCCTGCAGGCGGTACACCGCGAAGCCCGCGATCGCCACGACGAGCACGGCGACCAGTGGCATCCACCGTCGGCCCAGGCGCCTTCCGATCGAAAGCCTTTGCAAGCGTGACCCTTTCGGCGAGCGCGGACATGCGGGACGGCGGCAGGAGTTCTCGACTCGTCGGTCGTTAGATCAACTAGGTTGACAGTACGATACGGGACCGTACGCCGCAACGAATAGACGCGCAGCGCATTCACCGCGGTATTTGGCAGAGAATTCAATTGCAGATCACGATTGAATCTCGGAAAGATTACTGTTTAGGGGTCGAGACCTCGTAAAGTGCTCTCGTGGGCAGACATCAGCTGGTCAAGCAACGGCGTAGACCGCCGCTGCTCTTGGCTGCCGTGTTGGCCTCGCTCGCCGTCGTCGCGACTGCGGGCGCAAGTCCCAACCCCGTTGCGGTCGAGGTGACGGCTGAATCGGCCGCGCCGGTACCGGCCACGCCGTGCTGTCTCGAGGTCGTCGCCGCGTCGGACGCCGACGCCCATTCGGCGCTTCCGGTCAGCATGGCGTTGTTCTCGTCGGCCTCGCCCGCCCGCAGCGCAGCGGCACCCGTCGCGGCGTCGCGGTGGCGGGTCATCGACAGTCATCGGATCCTGCCGAAGGGCGTGGCTCCCGAGGCCGGGCTTCAGGTGAAGACGATCTTCCTGGCTCGCAGCTTGAGCGTGGTGTTCCCCGAGATTCACAGCATCGGTGGCATGCGGGCCGACGCGCTCCGGTGGCATCCCGACGGCCTGGCGCTCGACGTCATGGTGCCCAACCCGAGTTCAGCCGACGGCATTGCGCTCGGGAACCGGATCGTGGCGTACGCATTGCAGAACGCGGCCCGGTTCGGACTGCAGGATGCGATCTGGCGGGGCGTCTACTACACGCCGAGTGGGCCGCAGAATTCCGGCGCGGCACACTTCGACCACGTGCACTTGACGACGTTCGGCGGGGGATACCCCACCGGTGACGAGATCTATTACCGCTGAAGGTGATTGGGCCCGAAGGTCAGGCGACGACGGCCACGGGTACGAGAACGGGACGCTCCAGGCGCACCGGAGCGACGGGCCCGATCGAGCTGATGCACGCGTGCGTCAGGTGTCCGAACGGGTGGTCGCAAACCGAACATCCGTCGTCGGCTGTGGTGACTGAGGCGCCCCGTGTCGTGAACATTCCGGTGATCCAGCGCCCCATGCGAACTCCCCCGATAGCAAAACCGTCCCAGATGTGGGACAAACTTAGCTGCCAGCAACGGTGACGTCAATCACGATTTGACGTCGGCCGTGACTCGAAACGGAGGCGCCCAAATCAGCGCTTCTTGCGGATGGCGTCCTCGGTAGCCGAGGTGGTGTCGGCCTTGGTGCGCTTGTCGGCGCGCTTTTCCTTCAGCGACTTGCCGGCCTTCTTGGACATCGCTGATCTGGGGGACTTGTCAGACATCGGTGGCCCTTTGCGTTGGGGGCCTGAGTGGTCCCGATTCCACGACCATACGCCCGCCTCGGGCGCACCACGGGAGACTGCGCCGAAACGCGTTCTCCGGCAACGGGTTTTGCCCACGCTTCGGGTGGCGCATCGGTGGGGGCGTTGCGGGCATAGTCTGGAGGTCGTTCTGCTGCGGTTAGCGGCACTCCACGGCTGGCAGGTAGGGCATGACGGAAGTCACGGCATCCGATGCCGACGTCGCCGACCTCCGGGCCGGAATAGACGCGTTGGCGGGTCTCCTCGCGGGCAGCCTCGGCCTGCCCGAATTGCTGGCGCAGGTGGCGGCGTTCACGTGCCGTGCCATCCCCGGGGCTGACGGCGCCGCGGTGACGCTGCTGCGGGTGGACGCCACCGACACCGCGGTGGCCGCGCTGGCGGCCAGCGCTCCGTTCGTGGCCGCGATCGACGAAGTCCAATACGTGACGCTCGACGAGGGGCCGGGAATCACCGCGGCCCGCGACCGGCGGCCCGTGCGTTCCGGTTCGTTGGGTGGGGAGAAGATGTGGCCGAGGTTCGGCCCCCGCGTTGGCCGGATGGGTGTCCACAGCGTGCTCGCGTTGCCGCTGCTGCTGCCCGACCGCGTGGTCGGGGCCATCACCGTCTACTCGTACGGCAAGGACGTCTTCGACGCCCACGCAGAAGAGCTGGGCGAGCTCTTCGCGAGTCCGGCGGCCGCCGCCGTCCACAACGCCCAGGTGCTCTCCGAGGCCTTGACGCTCAACGCCCAGCTGCAGCGGGCCCTTTCGTCGCGCCCCGTCATCGACCAAGCCATCGGCATCATTCGGGCCCGGACCGGGCGGACCGCCGAGGACGCGTTCGTCCAGTTGCAGGGGATGAGCCAGAGCGAACACCGCAAACTGGCCGACGTCGCAGCGCACGTCGTGGACGAGGCGGTACGCCGTGCGCATGCCAGAAACAAGACGCCCTGAGGTTGCCCGTCAAGCCCTCTAGCTGTGGGAATGGTCAACACTGGGCAGGTTGGAGCACGTCGAAGGTGGTAAAGTCGGGGTCGTTGGGACCCCAACCAGTCCGGGATTGAGACAGCTGTCCGCCGCTGTTCTCTAGGAGCATCCGCTCACGCCGGGCACTTCGGTGACATCCGCCAGTCGGGACCACCTTGAACGTTCCAACCCGTTTTCCGTCCTTCATCGGCCACATGGCGCCGGAACGACGCTTGAATCCCACCTTCGGCATTCTCACGAGCTTTCCGCCGACGCCATGTGGCCTTGCCACGTTCAGCGCAGGGTTGGCCAACGGTCTGTCCAGCAATGGATCAGACGTCGGAGTAATTCGCGTCGCCGATGGTGTCGAGCCGACGAGCAAGGCGGTCATCGGGGAGTTCGTCAACGGTTCGTCCGCATCGGTCAGCGCGTGCATCGAACTGCTGAACCAGCGTGACGTTGCCGTCATCCAGCACGACTACGACGTCTTCGGCGCCGAGATCCTCGACGTCGTCGAAGACCTGCGGGTCCCGACCATCGTCGTCGCCCACAAAGTCCTCAAACACCCCACGCCGCAACAGCGTTCGGCGATGGAGACCCTGGTCGCCAAGGCAGACCGGGTCGTCGTCATGTCACGCGCGGCCAACGAGCGCCTGTGCGCCGACTACGCAGTCGACGCCGGAAAGGTCGTCACGATTCAGCGTGGCGCGACGCTGCCGACGGTGGCCCCGCTGAAGCGCTCTGGCCGTCCGACGCTCCTGACGTGGGGCCTGATGGGTCCCGGCAAGGGTGTCGAGCGGGTCATCGACGCCATGGGCGGGCTCAAGGACCTGCGCGGCCAGCCGCGCTACCTCGTCGCCGGTGCCACGCATCCGAACGTTCTTGCCGCCGAGGGCGAGGCATACCGGGAAGCCTGCATCGAACGGGCGAAGGCTGCCGGCGTCGCGAGCGCGGTGAGCTTCGACTCCATCTACCGCAGCACCGCGTCGCTGTCGGCGCTGATCCAGACCTCCGCCGCCGTGGTGTTGCCATACGACTCGACCGATCAGGCCAACTCCGGCGTGCTGGTCGACGCGCTGGCCGCGGGCCGGCCCGTCGTCGCGACAGCCTTCCCACACGCCGTCGAACTTCTCGGCAGCGGAGCTGGCATCGTCGTCGACCACGACGACCCGGAAGCGTTGGCAACGGCGTTGCGTCGCATGCTGACCGACCCCCGGATGACCGGCGACATGGCCGCGGAGGCACGACGCTTGGCGCCGTCGATGGGCTGGCCCGAATCGGCGGCCGCGTACCTGGCGCTCGCTCGCCGCGTCGTCGCCGATCGCGCGGCGATGGTGTGACCGAACCACTTTCGACACCGCTTCCGGTCTTCGACCACCTGCTGCACCTCTCGGACCGGCGCGGCACGTTCGAGCACGCGTTGCTTGCCGAGCCCGAGCGCAGCGGCGGCTACCGCACCGACGACATGGCCCGGCTGCTGGTCGTGGCGACCCGTCAGCCGGACCCGGACGGTGCCGTCAACGGTCTCGCCGGTCTCGCGGTGCGGTACCTCAACGACGCTCAGTCGTACGCGGGCCCGTGCCGCAACCACATGGACAGCAAGGGCAACTGGGTCGACCAGCCGTCACTCGAAGTGTGGTGGGGCCGGTGCCTGTGGGCGCTCGGCACCGCCGCCGCGCACAGCAGCGTGGGTCTGGTCCGACGGGTCGCCGTCATCCAGTTCGAGCGCTCAGGCAAGGTGCGGTCGCCATCTCCGCTGGCGATGGCGTACGCCGCACTTGGTGCTGCCGAGGTCCTCTCGGTGGAACCCGACCACGCGATCGCCCGCGCCCTCCTGACCGCCTACGCCGACACTGAGTCGTCGGCGCAAGCCCCCGGCGCGGCCGTCATGGCCGAGGCGATGATCGCCGCAGGCACCACACTCGATCGGCCCGCGCTGTGTCAGCAGGGGTTGGACCTGTTGAACAGCTTGCTCGACGACGAGGTGGTCGACCGTCAGCCCGCCGCGGTCGCCGAGATGTCGGACGCCTGCACCCGGGCGGCAGGCGTCGACGCCAGCCCGAAGTGGCCGGACGCCGTCCGCGCGGCCGCCGCCTGGTTCGAGGGCGCCAACGGTTCCGGTGAGCCGATGTGGGATTCGCAGACCGGTGGTGGTTTCGACGGTCTCGGCAGCGAGGGCGTCGACCGCAACCAGGGAGCCATGTCCACGTTGGCCGTGCTGTCGGCGATGCAGAATGCACAGCGCTTCTCGGCCGTCGCTGAATGACGGACGACGTGATGCGGCGTGAGGTGGCTTGCGGGCTCGACGTCGACGTCACCGCGCCGACCACGCTGGAATTCCAGGTCGCGATCGCGCCGCATCCGAACACCGAGGTGTGGGAAGCGCTGACGTTCGTGCTGGACGGCGTTGCCGTGCAGGCCAAGGAGATCAGCGGCGAGCACGGCAACCGGATTCACCAGCTTCAGGTGGCCGGGGGCAATCTGCAGGTGAACTACTCGGCCACCGTCATCGGCCAAACCGATCCGGCTCCGGTGACCGACTACGACCTGTCGCGGTATCTCCGGCCGACCCGATATGCCGAGGCCGACAAGTTCTACGGTTTCGCCGCAACCGAATTCGGTGGTTACGCCGACTCGACCACAGTGTTGGAGCACGTGTCGTCGTGGGTGGGCAGCCGGCTGAACTACGTGCCGGGGTCCAGTGACCCGATCGACGGGGCGGTCGACACGCTGCTCGCCGGCGCCGGGGTGTGCCGGGACTTCGCCCACCTGGTCGTCGCGCTGCTGCGTGCGGTCAACGTGCCGGCCCGCGTCGTCGCGGTCTACGCGCCGGGGCTGTATCCGATGGACTTCCACGCGGTCGCCGAGGCGTTCGTCGACGGGCAGTGGCGTGTCGTGGACGCGACGTTGCTCGCGCCGCGCCAGAGTTTGGTGCGGATCTCCACCGGGGGCGACGCCGCCGACACGGCCTTCCTGGTCAACCACAAGGGCGCCATCACCCTGAACTCGATGTACGTCACGGCGATCGTCGACGGGCTCTTGCCACGCGACTCGATCGACCAGCTGGTCTCGATCCGCTGAGACCGGTCAGTCCCCGGTAGCGGGGCGGCTCTCGTGCTGAGCGCGGACGTCGTCGCGGTGTTGGACGACCTTGGCCTCGGCGGCCATTTCACCGACGACGGTGGCCCCACCGAGAAGTCGGCGGTCGGAGCGGAACTTGCGCGAGAAGATCGCCACCACGCCGGCCAGGGCCAGCGCGACGAGAATCGCGACGACGATCAGAACGATCGAATTTGTGGTCATGAACGGCGCCTCGAATTCTCGATAGGTCTCCAGTAGACGCGGATATCGGCGAGGTGTCAATTTCGTTGACACGCGGGCGAAATGGGACCGCCGACGGCTGGTCGAGTACGGTCTAACCACCGAGTCGGCATCCCGGCTTCGGGGATGACCATGCCTCGGGAGGGCCACGTGAGCGAACTCAAGCTCGGCGTCATCGCACGTACGCACAAGGAGAACGAGCACCGGTTGCCGATCCATCCGGAGCACCTTGACCGCATCGACAAGAGCGTCATCGGGCAGATCTATCTCGAGCGCGGCTACGGCGAGCACTTCGGCATCTCCGACAAGAAACTGTCGCGTTCGGTGGCGGGCCTGCGGTCGCGTGAAGAGCTGATCGCCGAGTGCGACGTCATCCTGTTGGCCAAGCCGGACGCCGGCGACCTCGCCGAACTTCGCGACGGACAGATCCTTTGGGGCTGGCCGCACTGCGTGCAGGACGCGGAGTTGACGCAGCAGGCGATCGACCGCCGCCTGACGTTGATCGCGTTCGAGGCGATGAACCTTTGGCGCAAGGACGGCTCGTTCAAGCTGCACGTGTTCCACAAGAACAACGAGATGGCCGGCTACTGCTCGGTCCTGCACGCGCTGGAGATCATTGGGTCGACGGGCACCTACGGGCGACGGCTGCGCGCCGCGGTGATCGGATTCGGCGCCACCGCCCGCGGCGCGGTGACGGCGCTGAACGCCATCGGCGTCCACGACATCGACATCCTCACCAACCGCAACGTCTCCGAAGTGGCGTCACCGATCCACTCGGCGGAGATCGTGCAGTTCGAGTCCGACGAGCAAGGCTCGAGCTTCGCGCTGACCGACGACGGCCGGGTGCGGATGGCGCAGTACCTGGCCGAGCACGACGTCGTCGTGAACTGCGTGCTTCAGGACCCCAACGCTCCGTTGGTCTTCCTGCACGAAGCCGACCTTGAAGCATTCCGGTCGGGGAGCCTCTTCATCGACGTATCGTGCGATGCCGGAATGGGTTTCAGCTGGGCGCTGCCGACGTCGTTCGACGATCCGACGTTCGTCGTCGGCAACAACATCACGTATTACGCCGTCGACCACAGCCCGTCCTACCTGTGGAACGCAGCGACGTGGGAGATCAGCGAGGCGTTGATCCCGTACCTGTCAACGATTCTGGCCGGGCCGACGGAGTGGGACGACGACGAGACGGTGCGTCGTGCCATCGAGATCCGCGACGGGACCATCGTCAATCCGGACATCCTCGCATTTCAGAAGCGGTCGGCGGAGTATCCGCACGTGAGGTAACTTCTATCGACAGCCACGGGGGTGGCTGCCGCCAAGGAGTAGACGGTGGACGCGACGTCATTTGGTCACTATCAGCTGCGCGAGCTGCTGGGCCGGGGTGGAATGGGCGAGGTCTACCGCGCCTATGACACCAGAACCGACCGCGTCGTCGCGCTCAAGGTACTCCCGCCGCACATGGCCGAGGACAAGGTCTTCCAGCAGCGGTTTCGCCGGGAATCGCAGGCCGCGGCCAGTCTGAGCGACCCGCACGTGGTGCCTATCCACGGGTACGGCGAGATCGACGGTCGGCTGTACCTGGACATGCGGCTCATCGACGGCAAGACCCTCGGGGACATCCTCGCCGAGCGCGAAGGGCCGATCGACACGACGCTGGCCGTGGAGGTGGTCGAGCAGGTCGCCACCGCGTTGGACGCCGCTCACCAGGAACACTTGATCCACCGGGACGTCAAACCGTCCAACATTCTGCTCACCAAGCAGCAGTTCGCCTATCTGATCGACTTCGGTCTGGCGCGCACCGCGGGCGAGCAGGGTATGACGACGGCGGGCAACACCCTCGGCACGTTGGCGTACATGGCGCCGGAGCGGTTCGACGCGGGGCAGAGCGATCCACGGTCGGACGTCTACGCATTGGCCTGTGTGCTGTACGAGAGTTTGACGGGTTCGCGGCCCTTCCCCGCGGACAGCCTCGAGCAGCAGATTGCCGGGCACATGGTGCTGGCGCCGCCGCGGCCGTCGGCGTTCGACCCGCGACTGGCGGCATTCGACGACGTGGTCGCCAAGGGGATGGCCAAGAAGCCGGCCCAGCGGTATCAGACCGGTGCCGAACTGGCCGCCGCCGCTCGTCGCGCGCTGAATGCGCCCGTGCGGGGCAGCGGCCGTTCCGGTCGGCATTCTGCGCGCCGGGTTCCGACCCGCGGCGCGTGGCGGCCATCCCGGACGATCGTCGCGGTGGTCTCGGCGGTGGTGTTGATCGCGGCGGTCGGCACGTTCGGGGTCGTGCAGTGGCGCAGCGGATCCGAGCCGGAGGATCCAAGGCAGGCCGCCGTCGAGGACAGCACGGCACCGCCGGATCCGAATCTGCGGGCCGGCGCGGTGCCGTCGATCGCCGCGACGGTGCCCGCGGACATCCGACAGTCCGGCCGGTTGGTGATCGGGATCAACGTTCCCTACGCCCCCAACGAGTTCAAGGATTCGCAGGGCAACATCGTCGGCTTCGACGTCGACCTGATGAACGCGATCACGCGAACGTTGGGGCTGGAGGCCGACTATCGCGAGACGGCGTTCGCCAGCATCATTCCGTCGGTGCAGGCCGACAACTTCGACGTGGGGGCGTCGTCGTTCACCGACACCGCCGATCGGGAGCAGGACGTCGACTTCGTGACGTACTTCCAGGCGGGCAACCTGTGGGCTCGCCGCGCGGGGACGTCGGTGGAGCCGTCGGCGGCGTGCGGCCTGAAAGTCGGTGTGGCGCAGGGTGGTTTGCAGGAAACCAAGGAGATCCCGGCCAAGAGCGACGAGTGTGCGGCGGCGGGGTTGTCGCCGATCGACATGGTGGTGTTCACCCGGCAGGACGATCTGACCAAGGCGTTGGTGGCAGGCGAGGTCGACGCGATGTCGGCGGATTCGCCGGTGACGGGTTTCGCGGTGAAGCTCAGTGCCGGTGTCCTCGAGACGGCGGGGGAGGTGACGGACTCCGCGTCGTATGGCTGGCCGGTGGCCAAGGGGTCCGGCCTGGCCGAGTCGTTGAAGCAGGGGTTGGAACAGCTGATGAAGACGGGTGAGTACCGGACCATCGCGACCCAGTGGGGTATCGAGAAGGGGTTGATCGACGCCCCGGTGATCAACGGGGCCCGCTAGCGCCGGCCCAGACACGTTCTGAGAGTTGATGTCACGGGTGATATCAACTCTGGCGGGGTGTGTCGACCTGGGTTTCCGGCGGCGTTGGATGGGATTGCTGTGCGTGCGGTCGCGTGCCGTTTCGGTCTGGCGAGAGCTGGCCCAGACACGTTCTGAGACTTGTTATCACGGGTGATATCGAGCTATCACGGGCGATATCAAGTCTGGTCGGGTGTGTAGACCCGGGTTTCCGGCGGCGTCGGATGGGATTGCCGCGGGCCGTTTCGGTCTGGCGAAAGCCAGCCCAGACCCGCTCTGGAAGTTGATGTCACGGGTGATATCGAATCTGATCGGGTATCCCGACCCGGGTCTGCGGCTGCGTAGGATGGGGTTGCTGTGTCCGAGGTCGCGGACGGTTTCGGTCTGGCCAAAGCCGGCCCAGACCCGCTCTGGTAGTTGATATCAGGGGCGATATCGAGTCAGGTCGGATGTGCCCATCCGGGTCTACGGCCGCGTCGAGCCAGGGTGCTTGCCCCCAGCGGTAACGTGACCTCCATGGACCTCGTGCTCGGCTTGTCGCTGACCACGACGGCGCTGCGCTGGGTGCTCGTCGAGGGGTCGACGGGCGAGGGCGACCCGATCGACCGCGGTGAGCTCGACATTCCCGCGATCGACGACGTCGACGCCGATCTGCTGGTGCATGCGGTGTTGAATCCCGCCGTCGTCGCCGAGGACCGGATCCGGGTCGTCGGCGTCACCTCCACCGCGGACGCCGGTCAGGCCGCGGCCTCCGTCGCCGCCGCCCTGGTTGCGCGGGGTCACCACCACGTCGCGCCCGTCTCGGACACCGCGGCCGTCGCCGCCCTGGCCACCGGCATCGCCGACATCACCGACTACGACGACGTCGCCGTGTGCATCGTCGAGCCGGATTCGGCGTTCGTGGCGGTGGTCGACGGCGGCGAGGTGACGGTCCACTACGTCGACAGGCCGGCGGACCGGGACGACGCGCTCGAACTCACCAGCAGCGTCATCGCGGTCCTGGACCGCGAGCCCGCCGCCGTCTTCGTCATCGGCTCCGACGATGTCGGGGTCATCGTGACCGCCTTCGAGGCCATCATCGAGGCGCCCGTCTTCTCCGCGGCCGAGGCCGACCTCGCGCTGGCCCGCGGCGCGGCACTGGTCGCCGCCCGGACGCTCGACATGTCGGGTCCGAGGCTTAAGGACGTGCCGCCGCGGCGAGCCCACGTCCTGCTGGGTGTGCTCGCCGTCGCGGTGGTGACGTTCGTCGTGTCTGTGTCGATCGCGATCGGACTCAACCTGAGTCACGACGAACCGGCCGAGAACCTCACTGCCGCAGCACAACCCGAGCGTCCGGTGGCACCACCGCCGACCGCTCGCGCGGCCGTCCGATTCCCTGACATCCCGAACGTCGTCGCGAAGACCATGACCGTCGCGGTGCCGCAGGCGCCCCCACCCGTTGCCGCACCGGCGTACGTGCCGCCACCCGTTGCCGCGCCGCCCCCACCGGTTTACGTGCCCCCGCCACCACCGCAGCAGCCTCGGCTGCGCGACCGGATCATCGAACGCATCCCGATCATCGGCCGCTTCCACGAACCGGGTCGGTAATTTTGCGAAAGCGCGTGCGCAAGCGCTTGCCTAGCGCTTAGGCTCCCGAGCATCGCGCGACGACCGGCGTCGCATACAGGACAAGGGAGTCCACATGTTCGCAAGGCCCTCGCACGTCGTCGGAGCGGTTCTGATGGCAGGCACGCTGGTCCTCGGCCTCTCCGGGTGCGGCGGATCCAGCTCCGACGAGGTCAAGGTCGGCCTGATCACCAAGACCGACTCCAACCCGTACTTCGTCAAGTTGCGTGAGGCCGCGCAGGCCCAGGCCGACAAGGACGGCGCCAAGCTGATCGCGCTGGCGGGTGCGTTTGACGGCGACAACGAGGGCCAGGTCGCGGCCATCGAGAACATGGTCGGCCAGGGCGTCAAGGGCATCCTGATCACCCCGAACTCCTCGACCGGCGTGCTCGACGCCATCAAGAAGGCGCGCGACGCCGGCGTGGTCGTCATCGCGCTCGACACCGCGACCGATCCCGAGGACGCGGTCGACGCGACGTTCGCCACCGACAACAAGGCCGCCGGCGTCAGCCAGGGCAAGTGGGTCAAGGCCGCGCTCGGCACCGCGGCGCCGCAGATCGTCATGCTGGACGGAACCCCCGGCGGCACAGTCGACACCTTCCGCCACGACGGATTCCTCGACGGCTTCGGCATCGCCGAGGGCTCACCGGAGATCGTCGGCCAGGAGAACACCAACGGCGACCAGACCAAGGCGCAGACCGCCATGGAGAACATCCTCCAGCGCGCGCCGGGCATCAACGCGCTCTACACGATCAACGAGCCGGCGGCCGCCGGTGCGTACCAGGCAATTCAGGCCGCCAACCGCGCGAACCAGATCACCATCGGTTCGATCGACGGCAGCTGCACCGGCGTCGCCGACGTGAAGGCCGGAAAGATCGGCGCCACGGTCATGCAGTTCCCGGCCAAGATGGCCGAACTGGGCGTGCAGGCCGTGGTCAAGTTCGCCAAGGACGGCACCAAGCCCAGCGGATTCAACGACACCGGCTCGCAGCTCATCACCGACAAGCCCGTCGCCGGCCTCGAGTCCAAGGACACCGCCTGGGGCGAGCAGAACTGCTGGGGCAAAGCGGGCGCATGACCACCGACGCTCCTGCGACGGCGTCGCCATCGGTCTCGAGCCGGTTCAACGCGGGCAACCTCCTGCGTGAACCGTTGCTCGGGCCGCTGGTGGCGCTGGTCATCGCGATCATCATCTTCAGCTCGGTCTCCAACTCGTTCCTCAACCCGCAGAACGTGTCGCTGATCCTGCAACAGTCGGTCGTGGTGGGCATCCTCGCCGTCGGCCAGACGCTGATCATCCTCACCTCCGGCATCGACCTGTCGATCGGCGCGGTGGCCGTCTTCGGCACCATCGTGATGGCCCAAACCGCCGGCGCCAACGGGCCTTTCATGGCCCTTGGGTCGACGCTGCTGGTGTGCGTGGTGTTCGGCGCGATCAACGGCGGCCTCGTCACGGCACTGCGCCTGCCGCCGTTCATCGTCACGTTGGGCACGTTCACCGCGATCCAGGCGGCCACCCGGCTGCTTGCGGGTTCGGAGACCTACCGCGTGGAACCGGGCCTGCTCACCTTCCTTGGCACGTCCTTCCGCGTCGGGTCGTTCTCGACCACGTACGGCGTCGTCGCGATGCTCCTGGTCTACCTGGTGATGTGGTACGCGCTGTCCCAAACCGCTTGGGGTAAGCACGTTTACGCAGTAGGTGGCAACCCGCAGGCGTCGAACCTGTCGGGCATCAAGTCCCAGCGGGTGCTGTTCTCCGTCTACCTGACGACGGGGGTGATCGCGGCCATCGCGGCATGGGCCGCGCTCGGTCGGATCCCGAACGCCGACCCGAACGCGTACCAGAACGCCAACCTCGAGTCGATCACCGCGGTGGTCATCGGCGGCACCAGTCTGTTCGGTGGCCGTGGCGGTGTCGGCGGGACGCTGGTCGGCACGCTGATCGTCGGCGTCCTGCGCAACGGCCTCACCCAGGCAGGCGTCGACAATCTGTATCAAAACATCGCGACCGGCGTCCTCGTCATCGTTGCGGTGGCCGTCGACCAATTCGCCCGCAGGAGGTCACAGTGACTGGCGCACCGGTTCTGGAAGCCCGCGGGCTCGTCAAGAAGTACGGCAACGTCACGGCGATCAACGGGGCCGACTTCGAACTGCGCGCTGGCGAGGTGCTCGCGGTCATCGGCGACAACGGTGCCGGAAAGACCAGCCTCATCAAGGCATTGGCGGGCGCGGTGGTTCCGGACTCCGGCGAGATGCTGATGAACGGAACACCCGTGTCGTTCAAGAACACCCGCGACGCCAGGGCGGCAGGCATCGAGACGGTGTACCAGGACCTCGCGGTCGTGCAGGCCCTCGACATCGCGTCGAACCTGTACCTCGGACGTGAGGTGCGCCGAAAGGGTCTCGCGGGCAGCCTGTTCCGGCGGCTCGACATGCCGAGAATGCGCGAGGAGGCCTCCCAGCACCTCGCCGACCTGAAGATCGGCATCAAGTCCGTGAACCAGGCCGTCGAGACGTTGTCAGGTGGGCAGCGTCAGGGCGTCGCGGTGGCGCGGGCCGCCGCGTTCGGCCGTGGCGTGATCATCATGGACGAGCCGACGGCCGCCCTCGGCGTCCGGGAGTCGGGACAGGTCATCGACCTCATCCGGTCGATCCGCGACCGCGGCATCCCCGTGGTGCTCATCAGCCACGACATGCCGCACGTCTTCGAGGTGGCCGACCGCATCCACATCCACCGGCTCGGGCAGCGAGCCGGCGTCGTCGACCCGAAGTCGCGGTCGATGTCCGAGGTGGTGGCGCTCATGACGGGTGCGGAGGAGCCGACCGATGAGGAACGCGCCGGTCTCTGAGAGGGCCCCGGTCGGGGTCTTCGTCGGGTTGGCGACGCTCGACGTGATCCACCGCATCGCGAAAGCGCCTGCGGCGAACCAGAAGATCACCTCGAGCGAGCAGTTCGTCTCCGCAGGGGGACCGGCCGCCAACGCGGCGGTCACCTTCGCGGCACTCGGCGGCGACGCGACCCTGGTGACGGCGCTCGGGGACGATCCGGTCGCCGACTTGATCCGAGCCGACCTTCTTGCGTACGGCGTGACCGTGGTCGACGCGGCGGCGGGCACCACCCGCGCGGTGCCGGTCTCCGCCGTGTCGGTGGTCGAGTCGACGGGCGACCGGTCGGTCGTCTCGCTGGACGCGGTGAACTCCGACGCGACGCCGCCGGCGGAGCTCGACGCCCTGGTGGCCGGCGCCGACGTGGTGCTGGTCGACGGACACCATCCCCTGATCGCGCGGGCCGCCGCTCGGCAGGCGGGGGAGCGGTCGACCACGCTGGTAGTGGACGCCGGCCGGTGGAAGCCGGTGATGGGCGACCTCGTCGAGTATGCGACGGACATGGTGTGCTCCAACGACTTCCACACACCGGGCGATGCGACGTCCGAGGCCACCGCCGCGACGCTGGTCGGTGGCGGCGTGCGGACCGTCGTCGTCACCCACGGCGGTGACCCCGTCCAGTGGTGGTCTGACGGCGAGTCCGGCGCGGTGCCTGCGGAACCGGTAGTGGTGGTCGACACACTCGGAGCCGGGGATGCCTTCCACGGTGCGTATTCGTACTTCTCGACGCGGGGTGGGGGCGGCGTCGCCGAGCGCATCGGGCGCTCCGCTCACGTGGCGGCACTACGGTGTTCGATGGTCGGGCCGCGGGCCTGGCTGAGTGAGCTTTCCAGTGAACAGATTCGAAAGTGAGAACGGTGAGCATCGACCAGGACGTGCAGGACGCCACCCTCGACCAGTTGGTCACCTGGGCCAGGGCGCTCGTCGTCGACGGTGAACGCCGCATCCTCGGTCTGACCGGCGCTCCGGGTGCCGGAAAGTCCACCGTCGCCGAACAACTCGTCACCGCGCTGGGCCCAGAGGTCGCCGTCCTGGTCCCGATGGACGGGTTCCATCTGGCCAACGAGGTTCTGCTCGACCTGGGTCGCCGGGACCGCAAGGGTGCCCACGACACGTTCGACGACGGCGGGTACGCCCGACTCATTGCGGCGCTGCGGGCGCAACGCGTCGACGGCCCCGTCGAGTACGCGCCCCGGTTCCGCCGGGAGATCGAGGAGTCGATCGGCTCGTCCATCCCCGTTCCGCCCACGGTGCCGCTGGTCGTCACCGAGGGCAACTACCTGCTCCTGGAGTCCGACGCGTGGCCGGCCGCCAGGTCGTGCATCGACGAAGTGTGGTTCCTGGCCCCCGACACAGACATTCGTCACCAACGGCTGCTGCGGCGCCACGAGGCCTACGGCAAGTCGCCGCAGGACGCGGCGTTCTGGGCGCTTGGCCCCGACGAGCGCAACGCCCAACTGATCGAGTCGACTGCCGGTCGAGCCGATCGGATCGTGCGTCTCCGGTGACCACGATGGGCGACGTCGCCCGCCTCGCGGGTGTCTCCGCGTCCACCGTCTCGCACGTGCTCAACGGCACGCGCAAGGTCGACACCGCCACCCGGGTCCGCGTCGAGGCGGCCATCGTGAAGACCGGGTACCGGCGCAACGTCGTCGCGCGATCGCTCGCCGCCGGGCGCACGCACACGATCGGCCTCTCGATCTCGGCGTTGACGAATCCGTACTTTGGGAGCCTGGTGCACGCCGTGGAACGGGCCCTGTCCAACGCCGGGTACGTGCTGATCGTTGGGGACTCCCATGACGAGGTGGAGTCGGAGAAGCGCGTCATCGATTCGCTCCTGGACCGCCAGGTGGACGGGATGATCGTGGCGCCTTCGGCCGGCTCGGAGCGGGGGACCCTTCCCGAAATCGCCAGGACGCGAACACCTCTGGTGCTGATCGACCGTGGCGTCGACGTGGAGAGCGACCAGGTCGTCCCGGAGAACTTCACGTCGTCCCGGTCGCTGACCGCGCACCTGCTCGATCTCGGCCATCGCCGGATCGGCGTGCTGCGCGGGCTGGCCGGCATCTCCTCGACCACCGAGCGGTTCGACGGTTACTCCGCGGCGCTCGCCGACCGTGGCGTCGCCGTCGACCCGGATCTCGTCCTCGAGGGCGCATCCAACACCGACGTGGCCGAACGCGAGGTGCGGGCGCTGATGTCGGGCGACGACCGCCCCACCGCGCTGGTGTCGCTGAACAACTCCATGACCATCGGGGCCATCAAAGCCGTTCGAGGCCTTGGCTTGTCGATCCCTGCGGACGTCGCATTCGTCTGCTTCGACGACTTCGAATGGTCGGACCTCTTCGAGCCACGGCTGACCGCCGCGGCCCAAGACGTCGAGACGATCGGCGCCACCGCGGCCGAGTTGCTCCTGGCCCGCATCCGCGGGCATGACGGAGCGCCGCAACGAATTCACGTGCCGACCACGTTCCATCACCGCAATTCGTGCGGCTGTACCTAACCATTCAGCTCAACACCCACTGACAGGACGTTCGACCATGCCGATTGCCACTCCGGACCACTACGTCGCCATGCTGGACCGCGCCAAAGAGGGCGGGTTCGCCTACCCGGCGATCAACGTCACCAGTTCGCAGACGCTCAACGCCGCGTTGCAGGGGTTCGCGGAGGCGGAGAGCGACGGCATCATCCAGGTGTCGCTCGGCACGGCGCTCTACCTGTCCGGCAACAAGGTTCAGAGCCGCTTCGCGGGGTCGAAGGCGCTCGCGCTCTACGCCCAGGAAGTCGCGTCGCACTACTCCGTCACGGTGGCCCTGCACACCGATCACTGCCCCGCCGAGAACCTCGACGACTGGGTCCGGCCGCTGATCGCCGACGCGACGGAACGCCGCGCCCGCGGCCTCGACCCGCTCTACCAATCGCACATGTGGGACGGATCCGCGGTGCCGCTCGACGAGAACCTGCGCATCGCAGCGGGATTGCTCGAGGCGTCGGTGGCGGCGAACACGATCCTCGAGATCGAGGTCGGCGTGATCGGTGGCGAGGAGGACGGCATCTCCCACGAGATCAACGAACAGCTGTACTCCACGGTCGACGACGCACGCGCCACCATCGCGGCACTGGGGGCGGGGGAGCGCGGTCGGTATCTCACCGCGCTGACCTTCGGCAACGTGCACGGCGTGTACCACCCGGATTCGGTTCACCTGCGCCCGGAGATCCTCGAGGAGATCCAGACGGTGATCGGCGCCGAAACCGGAACGGCCAAGCCGTTCGACCTGGTGTTCCACGGTGGATCCGGATCGAGCGCCGAGGACATCGCGTCGGCCGTCGCCAGTGGCGTGGTGAAGATGAACGTCGACACCGACACCCAGTACGCCTTCACCCGGTCCATCGCCGGGCACATGATCTCCAAGTACGACCAGGTGCTCAAGGTCGACGGCAACTACGGCAACAAGAAGGCCTACGACCCGAGGTCATGGGGAAAGCCCGCCGAGAACGCCATGGCGGCAAGGGTTGTCGAGGCCGCTCAGATGCTGGGGTCGGCCGGCAAGGCGATGCGCTAGCGGCGACTACTCGTTGTCGCCGCCCGTCGCCTCGGTAGCGCCAACGGCGCCGAACGTCGCGCCGTGGGCGGCAGGCCACACCCAGTCGCGCACCTCGGGGATGTCGTCGCCGTGGGTGCGCGTGTACTGCCGGGCGGCGAGCCGTTTGTCGACCATCTGCTGGCGCAGCGTCGCATACGCGGACTGCAGTGACGGCACGCGGTCGATGACGTCGATCACCAGGTGGTAGCGGTCCAGGTCGTTGAGCATCACCATGTCGAACGGCGTCGTGGTGGTGCCCTCCTCCTTGTAGCCGCGCACGTGCAGGTTCTCGTTGTTGGCGCGACGGTAGGTCAGGCGGTGGATCAGCCACGGGTAGCCGTGATAGGCGAAGATCACCGGCTTGTCCCTGGTGAACAGCATGTCGAACTCGCGGTTGGACAACCCGTGCGGATGTTCCTTCTCGTCCTGCAGGCGCATCAAGTCGATGACGTTGACGAAGCGGATCTTCAAGTCGGGCACGTTCTTTCGCAGCAGATCCACCGCGGCCAGGCCCTCCAGCGTCGGGACGTCGCCGCACGTCGCGACGACCACGTCGGGTTCCTCGCCGAGCACCTCACTACCCGCCCACTCCCAGATGCCGAGGCCGCGGGTGCAGTGGGCGACCGCCTCGTCCATGGTGAGGAAGTTCGGACTGGGCTGCTTGCCCGCGACGACGACGTTGACGTACTGGCGTGAGCGCAGGCAGTGGTCGTAGGTGGACAGCAGCGTGTTGGCGTCCGGCGGAAGGTATACCCGGACCACTTCGGCGCGCTTGTTGACCACGTGGTCGATGAAGCCGGGGTCCTGGTGGCTGAAGCCGTTGTGGTCTTGACGCCAAACATGGCTCGACAGTAGGTAGTTCAGGCTCGCGATCGGCCGGCGCCACGGGATGTGGTTGGTGACCTTGAGCCACTTGGCGTGCTGGTTGAACATCGAGTCGATGATGTGGATGAACGCCTCGTAGCAGTTGAACAGGCCGTGGCGGCCGGTCAGCAGGTAGCCCTCCAGCCAGCCCTGGCACTGGTGCTCGGACAGCACCTCCATGACGCGGCCGGCGCGGGCGAGGTGTTCGTCGACCTCGGGGCCGACGTACTCGGCGTTCCACTGCTTGTCGGTGGCGTCGTAGACGGCCTGCAGGCGGTTGGACGCCGTCTCGTCGGGGCCGAAGATGCGGAAGTTGTCTGGGTTGAGCCGCACCACGTCGGTGAGCCACTTGCCGAGCACGCGGGTGGACTCGGCGATCGTGGCACCCGGTGCGGGCACGTCGACGGCGTAGTCCCGAAAGTCGGGCAGCCGCAGGTCCTTCATCAGCAGACCGCCGTTGGTGTGCGGGTTGGCGCTCATCCGCAGGTCACCCGTCGGGGCGAGTTCGGCGATCGTCGGGTCGAGTTTGCCGTCGTCGTCGAACAGTTCGTCGGCCCGATAGGACGCCAGCCAGTCGGCGAGCACCTTGAGGTGTTCGGGGGTGTCGCGGGCGTTGGCGAGTGGAACCTGGTGTGCTCGCCACGACCCGGTGGTCTTCTTGCCGTCGATGTAGGCGGGTCCCGTCCACCCCTTGGGGGTGCGAAAGACGATCATCGGCCAGCGGACCCGCTCGACGTCGTCGTCCGGTAGTGCCTTGAGTTCGGCAATCCGGTTGAGCACCGTGTCGAGCAGTTCGGCGAAGTCGCGGTGCGCCTGCGCCAGATCGGTCTCCTCGGTGGCCTCGAAGAAGTACGGCTCGTGGCCGTACCCGACCATCAAACTGCGCAGCTCGTCCTTCGGAATGCGATCCAGCACAGTCGGATTGGCGATCTTGAAGCCGTTGAGGTGCAGGATGGGCAATACCACGCCGTCCTGCGTGCGGTTGACGAACTTGTTGGAATGCCAACTGGTCGCCAACGGGCCGGTCTCGGCCTCGCCGTCGCCGACCACGGCGGCCACCAGCAGGCCGGGGTTGTCGAAGGCGGCACCGTAGGCGTGTGAGAGCGCGTACCCGAGCTCGCCGCCCTCGTGGATGGAGCCGGGCGTCTCGGGGGCGACGTGCGACGGGATGCCGCCGGGGAACGAGAACTGGCGGAACAGTCTCCGCAAACCCTCCGCGTCGGGCGTGATGTCGGAGTAGGTCTCCGAATACGTGCCGTCGAGGTACGCGTTGGCCACCAAGCCCGGGCCGCCGTGGCCGGGACCGGTGACGTAGATCGTCGACTGCGAGCGTTCCTTGATGGCCCGGTTGAGGTGGGCGTAGAGGAAGTTCAGTCCCGGCGTGGTGCCCCAGTGACCCAGCAGCCGCGGTTTGACGTCGTCGCGGGCCAGAGGGGTCCGCAGTAGTGGGTTGTCCAGCAGGTAGATCTGGCCGACGGACAGGTAGTTCGCCGCCCGCCACCAGCCGTCCAGTTGAGACAACGTGTAATCGCTCAACGGTTTTACGTCGGCCGAGTTCCAAGCCGTGGTCACTGCGCTCATGGACACATCCGTTCCCTTGTCGTGGTGACTCTTCGATCGTACGGCTGGTGCGACCTGGTGACCGGGTCGTCGTCGAACGGCTACCAACCGTTCGTGCTGGCGTTGGCTAGACCGACAGCTCCACGAGCGCACGACGCGCGGTGAGCCGCCCGGCGATGCCGCGCATCGCCTCGCCCACCGAACCGACGACTCTCGGGCCGTCGGACGTCACGGATTCCCGCCGAGCCGGGTCGAGGACGAGCGTCAACTCGGCGACGGGGCTCAAGCCGCGCACGAATGCGTCGTCGACGCCACCGGTCTCCCGCAGATCCAGCACCAGTGCGCCGCCGACCAGGGAAAACCGTCGGACGTGGTTGGTCACCAGGGTGCGGTTGGCATCGCCCAGGCTGCCCGTCACCTCAACGAGGACGGCGACGCTGCGCAGCTGCGCGCGCAGCTGGACGCCGTGACATTCCGTCACGGGGCCGTGGGCTGCGAGAGACGGGGCGCTGTTGGTGAGCACGAACGGGAGCCGATCTGTCGGTCGGGCGGACCTTGGATGTCGGCTGCGGGCTCAACCGTAGGGGCCAGCCTAACCGGCGCCGCGGCCGGCTACCAGGTTGATCCTGCAAAGCCGCTGCGCGGCAACGGGTTACCGTCGGTGTGCTTCGCGGTTAGGGGGTGGTGAGACGACGCCCGTTTCGGGTGTCGGGCAGTGGGTAAGTCGTCGGTGCACGGCCAGCCCGCACATGAAGGAGCGTTGATGACGCAGCCCGATCAGGACGACACCAACTCCGACGACGGCACGCCGGGGGAGGTCCCGGCCGCCAACCCGGCGTACGCCACACCGCCGCCGGGAGGCATCCCCGACGCCGACGACGACTAGGTCGCCGTTCTGGGCTTGGACCCGCTCTCGAAGTCTCTATCACCGGTGATATCACTGCGGGAGTGATATCACCGGTGATAGCGAGTTCCAGACCGGGTGGGCACGCCCCCGTGAACGAGCCGCCGGCGAAGCGTTGGTCGCCATGAAGAACTAGCCTGATGACGACGTCTTGATCGGCGCGACGTCCGGGCGATCCTGGCGCGAACGGCGCGCGGCGGTGCGGCCCTGTACCCTGGGCACGAATCAATTGGCTTGTGCTGCTTCGGCTTCGGTATCGCGCCAGGTCACCCCAGGAGTGAGCCCCGAAGCGAAGTGAGGGAAGGATCGGTTATGGCGTCCCCGGGTGCTGGACCGCGTCCGAGCACGCGATTCGGGCCCTACGAGCTGCAGGAACTCATCGGCATGGGCGGCATGGGTGAGGTCTACCGCGCCTATGACACCGTGCGCGAGCGCATGGTGGCCCTGAAGATCCTGCGCGCCGACGTCGCCGCCGACCCGAGCTACCGGGACCGGTTTCGGCGCGAGTCCCGCATCGCGGCCCGACTTCAAGAACCCCACGTCATCCCGGTGCACGACTTCGGCGAGATCGACGGGGTCCTCTACATCGACATGCGCCTCGTCGAGGGCGGCAGCGTCAAGGACGAACTGCGGGTCAAGGGCGTCCTTCCGCCGCAGCGGACGGTGGCCATCGTCAGCCAGGTCGCCGCCGCCCTGGACGCCGCACACGCCAACGGCCTGGTGCACCGCGACATCAAACCCGAGAACGTGCTGCTGACCCCCGAGGACTTCGCGTACCTGGTGGACTTCGGCATCGCCAACGGCGGCGGTGAGGCGACGGTCACCAGGACCGGGATGATCATCGGGTCGTGCGCGTACATGGCCAGCGAGCGGCTCGGCGGCACACCCGGCGGGCCGCCGTCGGACGTCTACTCGCTGACGTGTCTGCTGTTCGAGTGCCTGACGGGTCGGGCGCCGTTCGAGGCGGCCGACATCCGGCAGGTAATGAGCGCGCACATGTTCGCGCCGCCGCCGCGGCCCAGCGAGGTCCGGCCGGGCCTCAACCCCGCGTTCGACGCCGTCGTCGCCAAGGGCATGGCCAAGAGCCCCGGCGAGCGGTTCGCCACGGCGGGCGAGTTAGCCAGGGCGGCGGCCGCCGCGGTCCACGCGTCGCCCCCACCCGTCGCACCGCCCCACACCAGGCAGTTCCCGGCCGAGCGGCCGCCGGCGTACGTGCCGCACCCCGCCGTCGCCACCCCGGCACCGGCAGCGCGGTCACGGTTCGGTCGCACCCAGAAGCTGCTGCTCGCGGGGACCGTCGCGACCCTCGGGCTGGCGGCCGGCCTGGCCGCGGCGATCGTGTTCACCGGGGGCAGCACCGATCCGCAGCCGCGGACTCCGATCGCCGCGCCGCCCAGCTCGACGTCGGAGACCGAGACCACCCCCACCACGACGACCACCACCGCGCGGCTGTCCGGCGTGTCCAACGTCGACTCCAAGGGCTTCGTCGGCGAGGCCGCCCGCTGCGACACGGGAACGGCGGTGGCGGCGATCAGGACTGCGTCGTCGCTGGCGGTCATCTGTCAGGAGTCGCCGGGCAGCTACTACTACCACGGCCAACGACTGCGCGACGGGGCCAACGTGCGGCTCTCCAACGCGGTGCCGACCGGAAGCGGCTTCGACGCCGTGAACCCGGCCGACGGCGCCAGGTACCAGGTGCGGCCCGACCAGCTGACCATCATCAGCAACGGGCACGTGGACTCGGCCGAGCCGGCGCTGGAGTTCGGCTCAGCGGACTGACGGGATTAGCGCTGGCGTTCGGCGGGTAGATTGTTAGGTCGCGTAACTAACGCCGACATCCACAGACACCCGGAGCGAGGCACTGCATGACGGCCACCGTGACCGATCCGCCGCAATCGAACGACGCCGAGGTTGCCGGCCCCAAGCGCAACCTGATCTTCACCGCGGTGGTGCTGGGCATGCTGCTGGCGGCGCTCGACCAGACGATCGTGGCGACGGCGCTGCCGACCGTGGTGGCCGACCTGGGTGGTGCCGGCCACCAGGCCTGGGTGGTGACCAGTTATCTGCTCGCGTCGACGGTGGTGACGGCGATCGTCGGCAAGCTCGGCGACCTGTTCGGCCGCAAGCCCGTCTTCATCGCCGCGGTGCTGTTCTTCATGGCCGGGTCGGTGCTGTGTGGCCTGGCGGGGTCGTTGCCGATGCTCGTCGCGGCACGGGCGCTGCAAGGCATTGGCGGCGGCGCGATCATGGTCACCGCCACTGCGGTGATCGGCGAGGTCATCCCGCTGCGCGAACGCGGCAAGTACCAGGGCGCCCTGGGCGCGGTCTTCGGCGTGACGACGGTGATCGGCCCGCTGCTCGGCGGATTCTTCACCGACCACCTCAGCTGGCGCTGGGCGTTCTGGATCAACGTGCCCGTCGCCGTCGTCGTGCTGATCGTCGCCGTCATCGCCATCCCGAACCTCGGCCGCAAGGGTCGTCCCGTCATCGACTACGCCGGGATCGTGCTGGTCGGCCTCGGCGCCACCGGGCTCACGCTCGCCACCAGCTGGGGCGGCAGCGAGTATGCGTGGGGCTCGCTGATGATCATCGGCCTGTTCGTCGGGTCGGTGGTGGCGATAGCGGCCTTCATCGCCGTCGAGCTGCGCGCGAAGGAGCCCATCCTGCCGATGCGGCTGTTCCGCGAGCCGGTGTTCGCCGTGTGCTGCGCGCTGTCCTTCGTCGTCGGCTTCGCGATGCTTGGCGCGTTGACGTTCCTACCCACGTTCATGCAGTTCGTCGACGGCGTCTCGGCCACCACGTCGGGGCTGCACACCCTGCCGATGGTGCTCGGGCTCTTGACGATGTCCATGAGCAGCGGCGTGATCGTGGGCCGCACCGGAAAGTACAAGATCTTCCCCGTCGTCGGCACCGCGGTGATGGCGGTCGGCTTCGTGCTGTTGTCGCGGATGGGCCCGGACACCTCCACCCTGGTGCAGTCGCTGTACCTGGTGGTCCTCGGCGCGGGCATCGGCATGTGCATGCAGGTGCTCGTCCTGATCGTGCAGAACACCGTCGACTTCGCCGACCTCGGCGTCGCGACGTCGGGCGTCACGTTCTTCCGGACCATCGGCAGCTCGTTCGGCGCGGCGGTGTTCGGGTCGTTGTTCAACAACTTCCTGAAGGATCCGCTCGCCGACGCCGTGGCCAAGAGCGGCGCACCGGCCGCGGCGGCGCAGTCACCGGACGCACTGCACGCGTTGTCGCCGGAGATGGCCGCCCCGATCGCGTCGGCCTACGCCGATGCGCTCGACCAGGTGTTCCTCTACGCCGCCCCGGTGGCGGTCGTGGGGTTCGTGTTGGCGCTGATGCTCAAGCAGGTTCCGTTGCGCAGCAACGACGTCAGTATTGCCGCCGACATGGGCGAGGGCTTCGCGATGCCGACGACGGATTCACCGGACCAGCTGCTGGAGAACGCAGTCGGCAGGTTGATCCGCCACGGCTCGGGCGCGCAGTTGCGGGCCATCGCGGAGCGGCCGGGCGGCAGCAAGCTCGACATCAGCCGGCTGTGGGCCCTGCTGCAGGTGTACCGCTTCGGGCAGGCCGCCGGGCAGGCCCGGCTCAGCGACATCGCCGAACACGTGCGCGTGCCGCGCGAAATCCTCGAACCGGCCTTCGACCGGTTGGCGCTGACCGGCTACGCGGAGCGCACCCAGGACCAGTTCTGGCTGACGCCGGTCGGGGCGCGCGAGGTCGAGTTGGTGCGTGCGCAGACCTTGGAGTGGTTGACCAACGGACTCACCCAGTCCGCCGGGCTGGACATCCAGCCCGACCGCACGCAGGTCCGGGAGGCGTTGGACCGCATCTCGCAAAAGGTTCTCGTGCAACGGGATTACACGGAGGACGCGACGCAGGCGATGCGGTTGCGGCCGCCGCGCCGGGCACCGCAACCGCCGCGTCGACCCCCGGCGCCCACGCCGCCTCATGCGCAGCCGCCGCGCGGCCAGCAGCCGCCACGGGTGCAGCCGCCGCGCGCTCAGCCACCTCGTCAACGACCGCCGCAGCAGCCGCCGCACCCGCCGGGAGAGGCGCCGACCACGCGGTTCCGTCCGCCGGGGCCGCCGCCGCGTGGACCGCGGCCCCCGCAGCGCTAGGCGGCCGGAGCGGGCGCGGGTGCGATGCGGCTGACCGCGTACGTCGCCGCCTCGTTGGTCATTCCGTTGAATCCGTAGGTCATGTGCGCGAACGAGGGCAGCCCGCCAGGTGTGCCGTCGCAGATGGTGTCGCCCTGCGCGCAGAGCTGAAGGGTCTTGCCCACGTAGTTCGGCCCGATGGTCATCTGGGGCGCGTCGTACACCTGCAGTAACTGGGGCGACGGGTTGCCGAACAGCGTCACCGCGGCGACGTGGTCGGCAGTGCTGGCAGGCAGGGGCTGTGGAGCGATCGCGGCGGGAACCCCGGCCGGGACCTCGTTGGCGGTGACGAATCCGGCGACGATCGCGCCCTGCGAGTACCCGCCGAGGACGATCTTGGTGGCGGGGCAGTTGGCGGCGGTGGCCTGTACGTGGTTGCCGGCGTCCCTGACTCCGTCGATCACGTTGGCGGCGAACGCTTCTCGATTGTTGAAGTCGCCGCTGGCGGGGTAGTTCACCGGGTACACGTTGAGGGTTCGCGCGCCCAGTTGGGCACGCAGTGCGTCGACGTAGGACTGGCCGACGCCGCCGACGCCGGGTGCCTCGTCGGTGCCGCGCGCGAAGACGAGGTCGACGTCGGCGCAGGGTTCGGCCGTTGCGGTGGGTGCGGTGGTCGTCGCGAGAATCGCTCCTGCGGAGACGACGGCGGCGCCGAGCAGGCGTGGCAACTTCGTGTTTGTCATCTGCTGAACGTACCCCGGCGACGTCCGACCAAACCCTCGCCGAGGTTAGCTGGACGTGACGTCACCCCGCGCGTCGACGAAGGTTTCGGTGATGTCCTTGGGGCCGAACGGCCAGGTGGTCTCGGCCTTGGCGTACACCAGGAAGGCGACGCAGCCGATGACGATCCAGCCCAAGGACATTGCGATGGACAGCCAGGTCGCCGAGTAGTAGACGTACACCCAACCGATCAACGCGACGATCGTCGGCACCGGGTACAGCCATTGCCGGTAGGGCCGTTGAAGATTGGGCTGCCGGCGGCGCAACACCACGATCGCGGCCACCTGCGCCAGCGACTGGATGATCACCAGCGTGGCGACCGCGGCGTTGATGATGGTGGTCAAGGTGAACAGCGAGCCGATGATGGTGATGACGCCCATGGCGATCACACCCGCGGTGGGCAGGTTCAGCTTCGGGTGCAGCTTGGCGAACACCGACAGGAAGACCTTGTCGCGGGCCGCTTCGAACGGCACGCGGGAGCCGCCGAGCAGACCGGCGAACACCGAGCCGATGGCGGCGACCACGATCAGCGCGGTAATGATCTGGGCCGCAGTCGAACCCCACGCCTGCTCGAGCACCGACGAGGCTACGGAGGTGGAGGACTTGATCTCCTCGAGCGGCAGCGAGCCGAGCACGCCGATCTGCAGCAGGAAGTAGATGCTCATGATGCCGAGGATGGAGAAGACGATGGACCGAGGAATGGTGCGGCCGGGGTCGCGCATCTCGCCGCCGAGGTAGGCGGTGGTGTTGTAGCCGAGGTAGTCGTAGACGGCGATGATCAGGCCGGCGCCGAGACCCGCCCAGAAGGTGCCGTGCGAACCGAAGGCGCCGGGGGTGAAGTCGAAGGCCTGGGCGGCGCTGAAGTGGCTGTACGCGGCGATGATCGTGCTGAACACCGCGACGAGCATGACGACGAACAGGACGGTGGTGAGCTTGCCGATCTGGCCGATCTTCCTGAACAGGGCAGCCATGATCACCAGCGTGATGCCGACGCCAATCAGCTTGCCCAGCCCCGTGTTTCCGCCGTCGCCGCTCACGCCGGGGATCAGGTAGCCAAGATACTGGACCAGGCCGATGATGCCGGTGGACATGATCAGCGGGATGAACAACACCGCGCTCCACACGAAGAGGAACGGCATGAGCCGGCCGGTGCGGTACTGGAAGGCCTCGCGCAGATAGATGTAGGTGCCGCCGGCGCCGGGCATGGCGGCGCCGAGCTCGGCCCAGATGAGGCCGTCGGCGAGGGCGAGCAGCGCGCCGATGATCCAGCCGAACATGGCCTCCGGCCCGCCGAAGGTGGCGACCATCGCGGGGATGGTGACGAAGGGCCCGATGCCGCACATCTGGGTCATGTTGATCGCGGTGGCCTGCAGCGGGCCGATTTGGCGTTCCAGCGCCGGCTGCTGGGGCGTCGAGGCTCCGGTCGACGGTGAGCTCATCACGCACCTCCTTCGTTGTAGTTTGTTAGTAAAGTTTCTTAACATACTCGGCGCAAGTGTGCGAGAGTTCGTGTGTAAATTCTGGAGTCGACGAGGACGGGGAGGTGGCGGTGGACGGCCGTACGGCACCGCAGGCGGGAACCCCGGCGAGCATGCGCGCACTCAACCAGCGGCTGGTGCTCGACCGGCTGCGCGAGCACGGCGAGGCGACGCGCCCGGAGATTGCCGGCCACACCGGGTTGTCCAAACCCACTGTGGGACAAGCGCTTCTCGATCTCGAACAGCACGGCCTGGTGCAGGCGATCGGCCGTCGGCTGGACCGTCCCGGCCGGGCCGCGGTGGTCTACCGCACCGCGCCGGGCGCCGGCCACATCGTCGGAGTCGACGTCGGGCGGCGCGTGGTGCACGTCGCGGTGGCCAACCTGGACGGCGTCGTGGTGTCCCGCGTCGAGCAGCCCAACCGCAGCCGTTCCGGTGCCATGCTGGTGCGCATCGTGGACGAATCGGTCGCCCGCACCGTCGCCGAAGCCGGGCTGACGGGGGACGACATCGTCGTCACCGTGGTCGGCACGCCAGGCATCCCCGACACCGAGACCGGCACCGTGCACCGCTCGCCGAACCTGCCCGGCTGGGAGCGGCGCGGCCTGCTCGGCGAGCTGATGGCGTTGCTCGGCGCCAACGGCTCGACGGTGCTGGTGGAGAACGACGCGAATCTGTGTGCCGTCGGCGAGCACGCCCGCGGCGCCGCCCAGGGCGTCGACGTGGTGGCGTGCCTGACCGTCGGTACCGGCATCGGCTTGGGAATCCTGGTCGACGGCAACCTGTTCCGCGGTGCCCGCGGTGCGGCGGGGGAGATTGCCGACCTGCCCTACGGCCGGGTTCCCGCCGGGGTGACCTCGCACCGACCTGGACCCGTGGAGGTGGTGGCGGCCGGTGACGCGGTGGTGTCGGCGGCCCGCTCGGCGGGGTTGAGCCTGTCCACCGCGAAGGCGGTCTTCGAGGCGGCCCGCGCCGGCGACGAGCGTGCGGTGCGGGTGGTGGCCGACGAGGCGTCCAAGCTGGCGCGGGTGGTCTCCGTCGTCACCGCCGTATTGGACCCGGGGCTGATCGTGTTGGCGGGCGGCATCGGCCGCAACGTCGACCTGTTGGCCGACCCGATGCGCCGGGAACTGGCCGAGACGATTCCGTTGGTGCCCGACATCGTCGGGGGAGAGCTGGGGGACGACGCGGTCCTGGTTGGGGCGATTGCGACGGCGATGGACACGGCGTGGGATCTGGTGTTCGAGCGAAGGGTGTTGGGGCGGTAGTGGACGTCATCGTTGAGCGGGATGAAGCGGCGTGCGGCGTGACCGTCGCCGACGTCTTCGACCGTGCGGTCCGGTCGGGTGCAACGACTTTGGGGTTGGCGACGGGGTCGTCGCCGCTGTCGGTGTACCGCGAGCTGATCCGCCGGCACCGCGAGGAGGGGTTGTCGTTCGCGGCGGTCCGGGCGTTCCTGCTGGACGAGTACGTGGGGCTGCCGGCGGGGCATCCGCAGTCCTACGCGCAGGTAATTCGGACGGAGTTCGCCGACCACGTCGACTTGGAGGGTGTGTTCGGTCCGGACGGGGGTGCTTCGGATTTGAGTTGTGCCGCAGCGGCTTACGACAAGCTCATGGTCTCGTCGGGCCCGGTCGACGTGCAGCTGTTGGGGATTGGCGCCAACGGGCACATCGGATTCAACGAGCCGGGGTCTGCCTTGGACTCACGGACCCGGGTGACGACGCTGACTTCGCAGACGCGCCAGGACAATGCGCGGTTCTTCAGCAGCGTCGACGAGGTGCCTCATCGCGTCATCACGCAGGGGTTGGGCACGATCAGCTCGGCCCGGCACCTGGTGTTGATCGCGACGGGGGAGCACAAGGCGGCGGCGGTGGCGGCGGCGTTGGAGGGCCCTGTCACGCCGGAGTGCCCGGCATCGGTGCTGCAGTTGCATCCGCGGGTGACGGTGGTGGTGGATGTTGGGGCGGCGGGGAGGTTGGGACGCCCAGACAGCATCGCTAATTAATTGTTTCAAACAAGCTTCTTCAATCGACCGACGCCGCTGCCGACCCTTCGTCCCCATTCGCAATAAAACGAACGTCTGATCGCAAAGTGCTCTACACAAGCGGCGAGGATGCAGAGTGGCCAGATCATCTTGACGAACACTCTGGCGTTCTGACGTATTCGGGTGACGAGGCTCTGAGACAATCGACGATCGGAACAAGGTTCACTAAACACAAACTGTAAAGGAAATATGTCCTGAAAGATTGCCTTTGCAGCGACCTATGACCAACGGCCAGAACGGCTTAGGATTCCACCGCTTTTGCTTTGCGGCAAGGTTGGGACTGGGCGGGACGTTCCAGTCCGCGGTTTAACAGCTTCTGGCGTGCCTGGTTCATCTGCGCGCGAAGGCCTGAAACTGGTTGTGAGAGAGACTGCGAGGATACTACGAGAACTATCAGGCGCGACTTTCGGTACAGATGAGAAGCGGGTCCCGCGGCCATGGATTAACGCAGTGCGAGCGGTGTGTCGCCGGCCGAGGTGCCTCGGTGTCTGCCGAGCGGGCGCAAGTGGGCGAAAGGCGGAATCTATGAGCTCTTGTCTTCGTAACTGCTTGTGCTTGATGACTGTCGCCAGCGACGGAATTAGGTCGACATACTCGCTTTTGCAACGCTTTTGAAGGCAGATTGCGCGCTTGCGTGCCAGTTGGTTTGCCCCTCAAGAACGGATTCACGTCGGCTCCGGCGGATCCTTACTCCGCGTAGCGGCTGACCGATTCCGAGATGTGATGACATAGCTGCTGGAACATCCGAAATCCACACATCGTTATCTAGAGTGAGCGCCGAGCTACCGTTTGCTGCAACTACCACGCGACGGAGGATTCCTTGCGTTGCGTCTGGGTCGTCCCACTCGAGGATGGCTGCCCAGTGCGGTTCGCACTCGAGGCGGTGCCTGCAGAAGTGACATTGCTCGGGGGACGGATCGGCGGTGCGATCACCTGCCATCCAAGTCTGTCTCGCTGCCTCTATCTGGCTGAGAAGTGAATCGAGATCACCGTCTGCCTGCTCAACAAGTCGGAGACCGCGGCGCAGGCTGAACACTCCAAGGGCCGGCGACGTACCGTGGGTTGACCGTACTAGGAGTGCGTAGTGCAGAAGCTGATTTCTGATTTCTTCCGGCAGCGGGTCCTTTGCCGCGTCTGCCCCAGACTTCAGGTCAATGACCGTCACGCCTTGCTCGCCGAGTATCAGCAGATCGATGGTTCCCCAGAGGCGGTTGCCGTCGTCGAAAAGCTGCTCCTCTGTAACAACGGTACCGCTGCTGCCGACACGCGTTCGAATCGCGGTGGCTAGACCTGGACCTTGGGCTTTCAGCCGCGACTCGGTCGTGCGGCCGTCAGTTAGCTGCTCCACGGCGATTCCGTGTCGGTCTGCCTGCCGTCTAAAGTGCTCTACGAGTGCCGACCCAGGCGAATCGTCACGCCAGCCATCAGAATCCACCCAACGTTGTACGGCGAGATGGGCGAGACTACCTGCATTGACCGGAGCCGATGAGGGTGACTTTGGTCTGGCTCCGGCACTCAGGGTCGTGACCGATGCCCGACAAGCGATAAGTCTCGCAGCTGAAGTTGGTGTAAGCCAGGCAGTTTTATTGCTACCAAAGCTGGGCTCCAAATTAGAGACCACCTCGCGCTGCGTCAAACAGCTGCAATACGTGCCCGGGGTCGCGGTCTAACACAAATGTGTCGGCGAAGACGACGACGGCGTCGGGCTCGAGTGCTTCTGCCATGGCCATTGCATCGGAAAGCCGAGGCGAGATCAACGCTTTTTCGGTTGCCTCTAAGGGGTGCTTGGCAATCAGCACGGCCCGTCCATAGATGTTCGAATCGAGTACGGCGGCCGCACACCCAACCCCCTCAAGTATCTGCGCGCCATACGCTTCGGCCCACCGCCCGACCGAGTCCCGTTCATGGTCAAACCTCGGGGTCAAGGTTCCGACTAGGAGGACTTGAAGAAGGTCGTCGGCGAGGCGCCAGTCGAGCAGTGCGTGATACGCCATGTTCGCGTAGTCACGTAGGCAGCGATAGCAGGACGCGTTGCATTCCGAGGCGTGATCCGGCGCTTGAAGCGACTCGAGATAGTTTTTGACACCGATCTCGATGAATTCATCGAAGATCTCAGGATTTCCCAGATGAGTGCTGAACCCGGCGCCGTTCTCGAGCGTGTCCGCAAGAAAAGCCATGGTCGTGGGCGTTCCGTGAAGCACCCCACTGTAGATCCCAGCTGTCAGCTCCAAAGTCTGAACGTCTAAGTACGTCGCAGCGGCGGTGCGGATCAAGAACGCGAGCGAGTACCAGGCCGCCCGTCGCCCTTCTCCTGTTTCGGGCGCCCCACCAGGTTGCATCCCGAGCGAGTCAAGGCTTAGCCGGATGCCCGGTGTGGGGCGCACCGGGGTGTCTGTGCCGACGAAGAGAAAGTCGGTGGGTTGTACGGATCCAAGTGCGACGGCGAGGACATCGCCTGTTCCCGCAGTCGGCGGAAGCAAATCGCTATCGATGGCATCAACAGATACATAACCGCCCCAGTCTTGAATATGACCGGGCGCGTTGGGCTTGAAACGGTGTAGGCGTCCGCCGTTGTCGTTGATGACGAACCGTTTTCCGCGCCCGCTGAGTGCAAGCGCTCCGCCATGGCTGCTCTCCTCCAGTTTAGAAAGATCGGTGAGCGCCCGGGCGGCCATCGCGCGCGGGGTCCAGGAGAAGTTCCCGTCAAAATCCTTGCCCGCACCGGCTCGGAAGCCGAGTGGCTCGCGAAGGGGAAGCCATTGGTAGACCCCAGGCGGTTGGCTGCACTGCGGGCACGATTCAGTCTCGTCCCCTTTGGTGTTGTCTACAGACTCATTCAAATACGCGCAAGAGCGGCAGATAGCGACCTGGCGCTCAGGACCGAGCGGATCAGCCTCGGAGCGAACGGGTTTCGTGGGCCGGAACGCTGCGACCCCGATCACGGGATACACCTTTCCATCCTTGACGATCTCGCTCAGCGGTGCGAACGATGACACTGCCATCGACAAATCCCGGTCAATGACGCCTGAGGGAGGCCAAGGGTAGGACTGCTTGGGTCGATCTACGTACAGGTACCGAGTCTGCGATGGGAACCCAAACATCGGCAGTACCCCTGCCTCAGCCAACCTTTGGCTCAAATCTTCGTGGCCGACCGCCGAGGCGGCCACAGCGGCCACCGTGTTCAAGAGGTTGCTCTGAATCCACACAGCCCATTTGCGCTCGGCGATTTCTCGGGGCGCGGATGTCGTGAGTGCCTTCACAACGGACTCCAATTGCGACCTGTTGTCATCAAGCCACGCCTGTACGGCCGGGCTGATCTGTGGCCATTCGGCAGCGAGGCCAAACTGGCCGTGCGAATTATTGGTGAGATCAGTTAGTACCTTGGCTCTCACGGCATCGGCGCCCAGCGCCTGGAAAGCCATTCTCAGCGCTTCTGCCCTGAGCGTCCGCACAAGGATTTCTTCGCGCTGCAGCGCGAGATACGGCTTGGGCGTTGGCTCATTCGTGATTAGCGATGGACGCGCAAAGTAATACTCGTCGTGCGAGCGTCCGCGGCAAACCGTCAGGGCCGTTGCGAGTGGAGACGATCGTCGGCCCGCTCTGCCGACGCGCTGCTGGTAGTTGAAGCGAGTAGGCGGCATATTCCCCAGAACGACGATCTCCAGAGAACCGATGTCGACACCGGCCTCCATCGTGGTCGTCACCGACAGAAGATCGATGCCGTCGGCGAGGCTATTCTCATTGCCCTCCAAGAACACATTCTGGAAGCGCGACTGTCTGGATTGCGCGTCCACCCGGTCGGTTTGCCCAGTTAACTCAGCACACGTCAGCCGGAAGCGTCCTTGCCCCGACTTTGCTTTCCATGAGTAGTAATCCTCGCCACGACGGACGGCAACCGCGTCTAAAGGAAGCAGGCGCCGACACCGGGTGCAAATGCCGACGCCGCGGTGGAGGTGCTGCCGCCGACAATTGGTACAGATCCAGCCCTGGTCGCCTCCGGCTCGGAGCGTCACCAGCTCCGGTGAAATCAGATAGTCTCGGACAGCTCCGGCCCAGTAGTTCAGGGCCTGTTCCCGGATGTAATCCGAGTCCAGTCCGTATTCGTTCGCAACCGCTTCCCAATACAGTCGAAGCTTCACAGGCGGCCTATCGCGGAGATCTCGCATGCCAAAGAACCGGCGAGTGTCGCTGAGAACACGAAGACTTGAGCGAGATATTGCAAGGGCCGAAGTGGGATCCGCAGCTGTGTCCATGGTATCCGTCGTCAGAGCGAGCCACCCAAGACCAAGGGACTCGAAATCACGTCCGGCACCTGAGACCAGCCCTTCGATGACCTCTTTGTGAAGGTTCTGCTCGATGCTGTCCCACCAATGCTCCTCGGTCAGGCCAAGACTTCCACGCAACTTGATGCGGGGCGGCTTCCACTCGAACAAGCTGGACCAACTGACCTTCGGACCCTTTGCGACAACCGAGCGGGCCTGCAGCGAAGCGTCCGGACCGCCGGGGTTAACGCCGAGTTGGAGAGCCATTGCGCCGACATCGTCAGCCAATGCCCTAAGGGTGAATGGCGCGGATAGCAAAGCCTCAAGGTCACCGATCTCGCCAGGGAAGGCCTCGTTGTCCTCCTCGCGCCATAGGTCGGCGAGCCTGTTGTACTCGGCCGAATTGCGAGCACGAAGCCTTGCTATCGCCGCCTTGTTGTCGTCCGTGATGTCCTTCTCGATGACTAGCCGCCGCGCCGAGCCTACGTCGGTGGCGCTTTGATCGGTTTCGGCGATCCGATCGTGCAGCAACATGCGCAAGAGATCTTGGTAATGACGCAATCCCATACCGGCTGCCAACTTGGCGGCGTCTTGGCGGCTGTCAGTGAAAACGATAGCTTTACGCTCGGACTCCGGCAGCTGAGACATTAATTCTGTGACGAGAACCTGGTTGATTTTCTCGAATCCGGTTCGCATACCCCGAATAGGGCTGCGCTGACGACCCTGATCGGTGTGCGCGAGTACCTTTCCGCCCTTCCCATATTTAATTTCCCAGTCGTCACCGCAGTTGGGGCACTGAGTCGGAAACGGAGACAGGGACTTTGGATCCCGTTTCGCCTTGCCTTGACGGTCCCTCTTAGATCGAGCGTGGAAGGTCCAACCAGTGTGGTCCTTACCTTGGAGGGTGTTGCGCACCTCACCGTTCACGGCGTTGAGCGTGCTACGGCGAAATTCGTAGTGAACATTGCCGGCGTCTGCGTTCCAGTCGAGGTCGTCGAGCTCGGGGCGGGTCATGCGAGGCCAGTAGACGAGGTAATTGTCGGCCGTCCGCTCGAGCGAGACTTGGTCAGGCAGCTTAGCGAGCTCCGGTACATCGGCAAGCATCATGGCTTTCACTGAATCCGCCTGTGTCGCTCCCGCCTGGACAAAGCCTCCGAGCAGAACATCACCGCAATTCTGACAGTAGAGGAGTTCGAGAGCTCTTGCCCCGCAATCACATCGCGTTACGGGTTCGGAGAACAATGGCCCCACGCCGCGTGTCTCAGCCGTGTCTGCCAAATCCGCATGGCGACCGGGGTCGGTACAAGCCCAGATGCCGGGCACATTTCTGAAAAAGATGTGGGCGCGCAGACGGGGCCAGCCGTCACGGCCTTCGCTGTGGGGGAGAGCCCGGATGAGATTGGCCAGGGCGGTCGACGCGTCATCGGCGCTCGCGCGGGGGAAGAGAATCTTCTCTAGCTCGGCCTGGGTCTTGGCCTGCGGCGGCGCATCGGGGCGCGTCTCGTCGAAAAAGCCTGCGTGCAAGGCTATTTGCACATTCGCCGACTCCGCCATGCTGAGCGCCAACTGAGGATCCGAAGCGGCGGAAAGCGCCGCCGCGGCGTCGCTGACATCCGGATTCATGTTCGTCGGCCGTATGACTTCACCGGGAAGAAAGTCAAAACTGGATTCGGGCAAACCGAAGAACTGTTCGATGTATGCACTGTCTCGTGCAGAATCGAGGCTCGCTGAAGCCGCGAGTACCCGAAGCTTCTCGGGCTGATCTATTAGACCGAGGCGGTTCCGAAGGTTGCGGACCAGAAGCGCAACCTCGGTTCCCGCAGTGCCGCGGTAGGTGTGGAGTTCGTCGATGACCAGCGTGAAACGATTCGAGGGGCTTTCTTTGAGCCATGCCCGGGTGCGTTCGAAAAAGCCAACATCTCGGCTCCGTAACAACATGACGTTGAGCATGCTGTAGTTCGTAATAAGGACATCCGGGGGTGCAGCGATCATGTCCCAACGGCTGCGCATTTCAGCGCCGTTCAGCCGCGGCACAAAATACTGTGTGTCGTCGCCCTTTTCCCGTGCTCGCTTGGACCTCAGCTCAGTCGCGCGAAGATATCTGCGCAAGTCGCCGACAGCTCTGGAGTCAGAAGGACTGCCAGTTACCGGCGTGGCGCCTGTGTAACGACCAAAGTAGAAGCGGTGTCCAGATCGATTGCGGTCCAGCCACTCTCGTGCCTCATCGCTGTCCAACGCCTTGCGGAGTCTAATGAGCTGATCGTCGACAAGTGCGTTCATCGGGTAGAGAATCATTGCCCGAACAGCTGGAGTTCGCCCAGATTCTCCACCGCGCTGCGGGATGAAATCGCTCTCGTCACGCCACCAGACGTTGTCAGGTGACCTATTGCCGGTCCATTGCCTAGATTCCTCCAGAAGCGAAGCGAGAATCGGCAGCAAGAATGACTCGGTCTTGCCCGACCCGGTCCCGGCGGTTATCACCACGTTTCTGCCGGCCGTGGTTCCGAGGCGCAACGAGAGTTCCTGGTGGGTATAAAGAGGTCGGCCTCCCGGGACGAGACCGGCGGCTACGAACTGCGCGATGTCGTCGCTCAGTCCGGCGCCACTCGCAGACGCTGCCATGGTTCGCCCTGTTGTCTTGTACTCGGGGCGCAGCTCGATTAGTGGCAGGCGATATATGCCGTTGTCACAATCGAGTAGGCCCTCGCGCTCCTTCTGCAGGTCCTCATTGGCAAGTCCGAAAGGAGTGTTGTAGTAACGGAAGAACGCGCTGCGCAATTTTTCGAAGCTGGCAGTCAAATCTATCTTCTGCTCGGCGGCCATTCTCAATCTCCTTCGGCGAGGACGTGTGGTCGTTGGCCCAAGGTGAGCCAGATAACGTCTGCGATTCCGCGCGGGACGTTGTCGTAACTTGCAGTGCGGGCGCTAAGGTTGAACTTGGGGCCAAACCCACTGCATAGCACCAAGCATCTGCGGTGGAGGGCGGGCAGCGGCGCTCCGAAGTCAGTGAATACCGTGCCGACCCCAACATTCGGGTTGCTGTCAGGGCACGGTCTCCACCGGATCGCATCGACGGCCGAACGTGCGAGGGCCGTCCATATGCCGGCTGACATCTCACAGTGCCGCCAGTCGCCGTATTCGTACCAGAGAAAATTACTTCGCCCGTTGCCCTCATAACGGTAGAGGCCTGGCGCCAACGAAACCGTAGGTGGTGCGAACCAGCTCAGGCGGGTCGCATCGTAATAAGCGAGCGTTTCGTTTTGCGTATTCGGCGGAGCGCTTGCTGGGCCGAGCGCGACGGTTGCTAGTTTGTCCGCCAATTGCCAAGCGCTGCAGGGGACATACGCCGCACCAATCCTGGCTGCCGCCGCGCGAAGGTTTGCGATGGAATCGTATTGGATGAATATGGCCCCAGGGCGAGCGAGAGCATTGTCTCCGGGCGGCGCAGAATCTACCTTGTGAACGTCCACATCCATGTAACCCAGCGCCTCCATGGTGCTCGGCGGGGGGAAGCCTGCCAGCACGGCGAGTCCATCAGAGGAAGGGAGTCTCGTAAGTGCGAGTGGGCTACAGCTCCATCGGCCTTTGTCCCAGTCCACCTCCAGGTAACCTCTGTCCGACAGCTCGCGTAGCCATCGCCCGGGATCGCCCTCTTCTAGTCGAACGTTCGCTGTGCCCGCTAACCAGATTGCTTTTTGCCTGTAGAGCGAAATCGTCCCAGATCCCGTGAGTCGCATCCATTCGCCAAGTAGTTCACCCAGCATCGGCACTCATTCTTTCCCATGCGCGCAAGTACATGTCCAGCAGGCGATTAGCCCCTGACAGCCGTCCGTGCATCTCTTCCCATATTGCGCGGGAAGCTGAGTCGATGTGGCTGAAGTTTGGTTCGATGAATCGAAGACACTGCGCTGTGAACTGCCCGTTTTGTCGTCTGTCAACGAGCCAAACAATGTCGAACGGGGGGGTGTACTCCCACAGCGTGGAGTCTGGGATGCCGAGTAATTTGAAAAGTGGGCCGGTTGGAGGAGGAGAGATCTGCTCCGCAAATCCGCGGCGATCAATTACGTAATACTGGCGGCCCTTGCGACGAAGGAGTAGTGGCTCTGGTTGCTCACTGGCTACAACTGCTCCTCTGATGGCAGAGGATGACGACGCGGTCGACTGCACTTCGTGGAGCTCGTTGGATGAACCCTTTCGGATCCATCCAAGAACAAAATCGGACGTCATTTGCGGAGCATCCGGCTTATGGACATCAAATCTTATGTGTTCGCCATCGACATCGAGAACATGTGGCCCAACGTTGAGCGGGCCAACTACCCGTAACGGGATGGGAAAGCCCGTCGCATGGAACGGATGTTCTTGTGCCGAGTCATCGAGCGCGGCTGGCACGCTCCTAGGCGACTCTCCCAGCGGGAGTAGAAGATCCGGTTCGCCGCCCCGAAGGTAATGCCTCTGGCCGAGATGCGTGAAGATGCCTAGGCCGTTCACAAGTCTGGGTCGGAAGCCGCCGGGGGAGCGCAACGCACGGGCCAGCGAAGGGTCTATCTCAGTAAGCGCGGCACGAAACGCACTAGCGTCCTCGATCTCGACCTTTATGTAAATAGCCCTTCCAGGGACGAGCTGTGTCCCCGGTTTCTGGCCGATCCGTCGCCAACCCTTGCGTGCAGCAGCCTCCAGAACTTTCTCGACCTGTGCGTGCCAATCGGGGGCCACAAGCAAAATGTGCGGCAGATATGGTTGCACATCGTCTACTGACAGCCAACCCACGTCGGGGTCTGCACGCATGGGTTGGAGTGGTGGGAATACGAATCGACCGGATATACCCACACCGGCTGCCACAACCGCAGGCTTGCCCGGAATGGCGCGCACGGCGGGGTTTGGACCAATCCAGTCGTAGAAAGAACCGTACTCCGGCGCCTTTAGAACGACCTGATGGTTGTTGACCTTGGAGTCCACCGCAGCCGTTCCGGGCTTCGCCTTGATGACCCACCGCGCGGAGTAGTCATCGAGGTCGATCGCGAGGCGAATATCGAGGTGAATGGCTCCGTCCGCATCTAGAACCACACCATCCCACTCGCGAGCCAAGCGGTGAAGATACGCCGCAAGCACAGTGCGCCGAGTGCTATCTGAAAGCGCACCCATCAAAGTTGATGACAACTCCCTGGGGGTCGCCGCCCACAAATCAAGCTGTGAAAGCAACGCATCTTGTGACGGCACGCCAAGCGTTGGCAAGTCAAGTTTGTCGTAGAAGCGCGTCAGCCTCATCCGGTCGGATCGCCGGATGATTGCCTGGGACATCGGATAGCCGATGCGTGTGAGGTGCGGATGCTTCCTTATCGTGTTGAGTCCGACCTGCGGATTCGCCTCGACCCAGTCATGCAAGTCTCGCCACCATCGAGCGACAGTATCGAAGCTTGCTGATAGCCGTTCTCGGAGCATCGACAGCGCTTCATGAGACGCATGCGGTTGAAGTAACTCCGCCAGGCGGTAGAAGTACGCCTGGCTCGGTGCGCCCTTGTCACGATGCATCTCTGTCGCAGCCGCAACAGTAACTGCAAGAGCAGCAAGGTTAGGGGGAACGGACGTCCGGCTACCTACCTGCCATCGCCGCCACGTCGACTGGAGGGGGGCGAAGATGTCGGCAGAACTGGTCAGATCAAGTTTAGCCGAGACGCATGCCGCAAGGCGTGGTCGCAGATCTTGCTTCCCGGCTAGAGTCCGAATTTCCTCCGACACTTCGAGATCGAAGATGAATGGCTCTGCTGGGTCACGGCCGCAGAAAAAAGCGCGCTCCAACAAAGACTGCCAGTCTTCGAGCGTGCCCGGCGCTTTCCATTCGTTCGCCGCGGGTGCGTGGTCCATCAACTAGAACGTTAGCAAAGCGAACCGAAATGTGAACAACTTTGCGGAGACGGACTACATCGCTCGAGTTCCGGAGTGCTCGGGCTGTGCCTGAGACCTGTCAGGTACCGCCGGCGGCCGATGGGTGGCGGCCAGCGATCCGAGTTGGATCGCATGGAATATCGCCCTACCTATAGCTTCAGCGACCGGCGGAGGGAAAGCGTTCCCGATCTGACGGTAGGCCGCCGTCTTGCGTCCAAAGAATTCCCAATCAGCGGGGAACCCCTGTATGACGGCTGCCATCTCCAGGGTCAGCCGTGGCTTGTGGTCGAACGGAGTAGCGCTGTCCGGGCCAGCGTCGGCAATACCCCCGCCGTCGATTCCTAACTCTGACCACGCCGCGCGCGCTCGCGTTGGGCCGAGGTCAGCGCCTCCATGTTTTCGCGATCCGCCCACTAACGTTGGCCCGATACCGTCGGCTTGCCGTGCCCACGCTGTGGCTCCGCTCCATCCGCCGTCCGCCATCAGAGGCCAGAGGACGTCGCCTACCGTGACGGTCTCTGTCGTCCCGGTCGGCCAGGAAAAATGTCCAAATCGTTTCTTCTTGATCGCGACCAGAACGAACCGCGGTCGAAGCTGAGGGACCCCAAACTCGCTGGCATAGAGAACCTTCCAATCCGAGTGATAGCCAAGCCTAGTAAGGCGGTTTTGAATTGTCTTCCGATAGGGCTCGAACTTCTTGGTTGCGAGTCCGCGGACATTTTCGAGCATCACAGCGGAGGGCCGTGCCTCACTGATAAGCCTGAGGGCCTCCGGGAACAGATCTCGTTCGTCGGCGCGCCCGAGCCGCCTGCCTGCGATCGAAAATGGGGGGCAGGGGACGCCTCCGGCCAGGAGGTCGATGCCGTAGTACGGCCGCCCATCAATGTCGCGTACATCGCCCTCGTGCACCTTCCACTGGGGCCGGTTTAGACGGAGCGTCTGGCAGGGTTCGGGTTCGATCTCGACCGCGAGCTCATGCGCGAAACCGGCGGCTTCTAGTCCGAGCGATTGGCCACCAGCCCCGACGCAAATCTCGATACAGCTCAAGCCGCCAGTTGCCACAAAGCCTCCCCGACTAGAACACTCTCGATTGGGCCCATCTTGACAGCGCACCCCGACTTCTTCTTACCCTAGATGCGTGGATGGTTCGGGCGCCGTGACTATGCCGACGAAATACCAAACTTCAAGCTACGAGACGACGCCTGGGCGGTCGCGGAACGTGGCCAGCATCCGGCGGAGCAATACGAAGCCAGAGCTTCGGCTGCGCTCCCTCCTTCATCGCCGCGGCCTCCGGTTCCGCAAGGACTACCCCATCCGTGTTGAGGGAAAGCTCATCCGCCCGGACGTTGCTTTTACCAAGTGTCGTATTGCAGTGTTCATCGATGGGTTTTTCTGGCACTCCTGCCCCGCGCATGGTAAGGGCCGACTGTCAATGGCAGCTACTGGTCACCAAAGCTCGAACGTAACGCTGCCCGCGACTTGGAGCAGTCCAAGGCCCTCGAATCGGCCGGATGGGTTGTTCTGAGATTTTGGGAGCACGACCTCCCCGTTATCGCTGCGAATGAGGTTGCTGAGTTGTGTTCTGATTTAGCATCGAAAGTTCAATGACGCGGGTGGCGTGTTCCCGCTGAATGAGTCCAGCTAATCTGTACCCGCGGTGTCGAGCCGTGGTTGTGCAATCGGTGATCAACTGGGCCCAAGCCGCGCCGCGGTTGTTCTTGTTTTGCGCGGTTCTGCCGTTCTCCCGGTGAGAGCTTCGTCGCGTTCGCTTCCGATCAACGGGCGTCGACGACGTTGGCGTCAATCGCCGAAGCGATGGGGCGATCGGCGGTGTCCCGGCCCGGGTGCTGGCCGATCGAACGGCGTGCCTCGAGGGCGGCGCGGTTGCGGATGTGGTGATCCACACCGCCGAATATGTCCGACTGGCAGGTCATTACGGATTCGCACCTGATTTCTGCCACGCCGAGGATTCCGAATCCAAGGGCATCGTGGAGAATCTGTACGGCTGCGCCCAACGCGATCTGGCGGTGCCGCTGCTCGCCGAGGCTGCGATCGCCGGGACGCCGGTGCATCTACGGCCGGCGAACACCGCCGCGAAGTTTGGTGCGTGGAGGCCAATACTGCCGAGCACTCGGAGATCTGCGCAGTGCGTGATGTACGGCTCCTTATCGAACGCGAGTTGTCGCGGCCCTTACTATCTCTACGACTTCACATCGGGGCGCCGTCGGTGCTGCGCAAGTTCGACTGACTGGCGTGTGTCCGGTACGCCTCGGCCCGCTAGTCGGTGACCACCGTACTGATCGGGACCAGTGTGGCCGTCGTCGTCGATCATGGTGAGCTATGCATCGTGGAACCCTCGACCGGGGTGAACGTGGCCCAACACGAACTGGGTGCCCCGGGTCTGCGTCGGTCCTCGATGACCACTACGACCGTCCCCGCCCGGCACCCAGCCGCGGGCGGCGACCCAAAAGCCATGCTGGACAACAGTTCTGCGCACTCGGCACCGACGCACAAGCATTCCTGGTCGGCGCTGCTGCGATCGGCGACACCCGCCTCGGTTCGGAGTTGGAGGTTATGCTCGCCCCTGGCGCTGTTCACGGTGACCAGGCGTTAGTGGCGGCGTTGCGTCGGGCGGTGGCCTTTCGGCGGTTCCGTGCCGCTGACGTGCGTTCCATCCTGGCCGCCGGAGCTGGGACCCCGCAGCCCCGCCCCGCTGGGGATGCGTTGATCTTGGATCTGCCACTCGCTCCCACGCGATCCCTGAATGCCTACGCCGTGACTCCCGCCGCCGATGGTGGTGCGAGTTCATGATCACTACATCGGCGAAGACAGTTAAACCCGTTGCACCGCAATCGATTCCACCACTGATAGCTGATCTCGACGCCGAGGTGCGGCGACTCAAGCTCGCGGCCATACGTCGCACCGCACCCGAGGTCTTGATCACCGCAAATACCCAACGCGGGACACCCGAAGAGGTGTTACGGACCCTCGTTGAGACCGAGTTGGCTGTCCGCGATGCCTCCAACGTGATCAACCGACTCAAGGCTGCCGGGTTCCCAGTGACCAACACACTCGAGTCGTTCGACGTAGTGGCCTCCTCAATCCAGCCGATGGTGTTCGACTACCTGTTTAGTCTGGAATGGATACGCACACAACAGAATCTGCCGATAATCGGACCGGCCGGCACAGGTAAGTCTCATACCCTGATCGGACTGGGGTCGCGGCGATCCACGCCGGGCACAAGGTTCGCTACTTACCGCTGCCGACCTCGTCGAAATCCTCTACCGCCGCGGACGGAAAGTTTGTACAACAGGAGGTTGCGGAGAGGCTGCAGCCGCAGCCGAGACTCCGATTCAGTTGGTATCGCTGCAAAGAGGTATGCCTGCTTCACCCCATCGGTGAACGCACCGTTTGAACTTCCGGCCGCTGCCGCATGGGCATGTTGCGTTGCGCTCGGGTTTCGTACGAGCCAACGTGACTTTGAGTTTTAGTGCCTTTGCTATGTCCGCTGTCAGGCACAAGTCGTCGATTACCCATCGCGCGCTCGCGAGATCCTCGCAGAGAATATCAGTAGCCATGACGATGGCGTCGGCCGCATTCTGTGCAACGCGCGGATGGAGTCCTCGGGACATTGTCACCAACGTTTCGAGCGGATGTCGTTCGTAACGCTCGTAGACGTGCGTCCCGGCGTTATCCCGGAGGGATGCTGCTATGTAGGTCGACGCCGATCCGAAGCTGGGATGGACTGCGTCACATAGCCATTCGTACGTGGCCATCACGTCGGTCGTCGCCTCGCGTTTGTCCAGCTTCTGCATGTAAGTCATGACGTTCTTGCTTTGCACCTGACCCGGTTCCTTCTTGGACTGGCCAATGCGCGAGGCGTATTGAAGGGTTGTGACGCGCCTATTCAGCTCCTGAACAAAACGGTTCAGGTTTTGAATGGACGGCTCACCCTCACGCTTGAACCCGTCCCAGAGCCCGACAAGACCCGGAAGCTCATCCGACAGATAAGCGGCGCCTTCAAGAAGCGATCGAGCACACGCAGCCGCTGTCAGAACGCTCCAGTCGGTCAGTGCGATCCTCGCTGCAGTAGCCAACTCCGCGGCGCGCCATACCTGTGTGAACCACCACGCTCCGAGGCGCATGAACTGCTCCGAGAGCGTGAAGGTGATCATCCACTCTTCAGAGCCGAGAGTTCCCATGCGGTGCAAAAAGGGACTGCCCTTGGCGAACTGCGTACCGTCTGGGGAGCCAAGGGTGATGTAGCTCCATTCATCGGCGGGGTCTGGGTTGATCAGGTGCTGGATTTCTTGGGCTTGAGCTGCCGCGCCCGTCGTTTTGAGCGGAAGCAGGAGATGAGTCAGGCTCTCGGTGAAGGTGGGCGCATTGTCGGCAAGCTGCATGATCCGCTCTGTGTTTTCGTTGACACGATGAAGACGTTGGTTGCCCAGCGCCTTGGCGACCGCGAAATCGTTCGCCATTGCCTCGTCCCCTCCAAGATGTGACCGTCTCGGTGTCTCCCGAAACTGGAGCACCAGCCATCTGTAGGTGCGCTGGTGATCGTAGGCGAGCTTCTCGACCACATCGCCGATGACCGCGTCAAGTAATGATCCGCCGCGCAAGAGGACTTAACAGTCACTTCGCCCTTTCCGTCGCAAGGCCACGTCGGTGTCTTTCAGATCTCGAACACCGCTGTCCGCCCAATCCCAACTGTTGCGGTCACGTGTCTAGCAGTCATGCCCTGCGAGTCCTCGCTGACGTCAGCTCGCAATCGCTCGGTCAGCCGCCGCCGTTGGTGCACGGTTGGGGCGGCTTGTCGGCTTTCTCATGCGGGGCTGCCCGCGTTGGTCGGTAGCGTATGGGGGGTGCGTTTACTCAGGGTGCATTTGTATGGTTACCGGTCGGTCGAGTTCCTGGACTTTGAAGTTGGCCCATTGACGGTGCTGTTTGGCAAAAATAACGTTGGCAAGACTAATGTGCTGGAAGCTCTTCTGGGCGTGTTGAACCCACGCCAAGCTATCGCTGTCCGAGGTACACCGCAGCGAACAAACGACGGACCCTCTGGTGCCGTGTACGCCGAGCTCGAGCCAGGGTTGCTCTTCGACGACCACGTCCTGAGAGCAGCGGTTAGAGCGAAAGGCGAACCAGCGCCAGACCGGGTTTCCTTTGCCGGAGACGGACTGTTGCTCGCTGATCCGTTCGACTATGCCGATGGCGGCATTGTTCATTGTTCGCACTGGCGAGGCGAAACGATCGACGGTCCGGACATCCACGCTCTGAGCATGGACTGGGAGTTCGAGGGACTGCATGCTCGCGTAGAAGCATCGATAGAACGTCTAGCGGTGAAGCTTCTAAAGAGACCGCTGGACTCGGTTTGGCTAGAGGGGATCCAAGGCTCGTCTGCGTATCAGCTCCACCCCGAAACTCAACAGCTTCTTGAGCAGTTCAGCTCGCTCGCAAGCGATTTGCTCCCGGATTTCGTTGATGGGATCGTGAATGCATTCATAATGGTGCCGGGTGCTTGGGGAAAATCCAAAATCTCTATCGAGTACGTCCAGCGCGGCCAAGGCCAATGTTCGGACGAGGTCGACACGGCAGGACAGGGGGCCGCGCGATGGATCGCAGCAGCCTGTCAACTCGCATTGCACCTCATGGAAGACTTTTCAGGCGTGCGAACCCTGCGAGATGGTGGTTTCCGAGGTTTTTCTGGGCACGTCTTGCTGATTGACGAACCTGAAGCCCATCTGCACCCCTCGGCAGTCGAAAGCATTGTTCGATGGTGCCAACGCATGGTTTCGCATGGGTTCAACGTGGTCGTGGCGTCGCACCATGAAGAGTTCCTCCGCGCTCCTAGCGAGGACGTCACGCTTGTGCACATCACTAGAGATAAAGACTTGATCCAGACTATTGCCCGCACCCTGACATTGTCTGACACCAGACAACTCCAAGAGCTTGCAGTAGATGTGGGTGTCCACCCCGCGACGGCGTTATCGCTCAATCGAGGGATTCTCTTCGTCGAAGGTCCCCTTGATGTGGCAGTTCTAGATGAATACGCCGGCGGCAAGCTCGATGCCGCCGGAGTCAAGATCATCCCAATTCATGGGACCAAAAACCTCGAGGGCCTGATTTCATCAGAGCTAGTCACGAACCTCGGGATGAAATACGGCATTCTGACGGACGCAACTGTCACCGCCACGATGAAAGATCGCTCAGGCAACAAGCGGTCGTCCGAGGAACGCAAAGTTGTCCGCGTGCTGCAGCGTGCGGAGGACGAAGGCTTACCCGTACCTGCAGTGTTTGGGGTGCCAGAGGCGGACCTCCTCTTCGCTCTCCCGCCACAGGCGATCAGCACTTACACGGAGCGCCCGTTTCCTGAATGGAGGGCGCTCGTCGATGAATGCCGAAGCTCCTTGGGCAAGGGTCCGTCAGATTCCGTCAACTGGAAGGCGTATGCGTTTGAGAAATATGGCGTACCGCTTACGACGCCGAGCGGTGTCCGAACTCTAGTGCGGAGTCTTGACCTCGCGCAGATGCCGCTACCTTCCATCACCGCAGTGATTGAAGAGATCGTCGAATGGGCCGCGGCAGGGTGACAGGCCACTCCTCGAACCGTGGAATGCGTCGTCTTCCGGTACGTCATCTTGACGCGAAGGCCGAACGCGTAATTGCCACCCTGAGCTTTCAACGCGCGTGACGACCAACACCGCGGTCCGTCCCGGTGAGTCCGGAGACTGCAGCGCAATGGCGACAAGCGTCCCGCCAGTGGTGGGGTGGCGAAATCACGGTATCGCTCGGCGGGGTGTCGTAATGCTCGTCGTAGTCAAACCGCTTCTCCATCGGCGGCATTTACTTGAAGACCGGGCGGCTACTACCTCGCCATCCCGGTGGGCAACGGCGCGCCCACCTGAGCTCCGGCTCTCAACTTCGGGAGTATCAGCGCCGCGTACACGATGATCAGCTGATCTACCCGTCGGGGTACCGGCGAGCGTGGTCGATCTAGGCGAACGACCTAAAAGTGAGCACCGTCGAGCGCGGGAAGGAGATCGAATTCTTCCCCTGCAACGGAATCCAACGTGCCACCCATCGGCCAACGCGAGTCTCAACCGCTCGTGTCAATGGCCAAGTAGAAGTCCTCGCTGGTGGCCAGATAAAAGTCCCCACCCCGTGCGGTGATTTCTAGGTCGGTTGTGGGGTCTCCTTTCGGTGTTG
>Ga0247732_10000065_pt1 | contig 72033 bp, 70 predicted proteins | sample UWRJL163409C2_FD_180940 | JGI IMG/M metagenome (GOLD analysis project Ga0247732, IMG submission 180940) | Plant litter microbial communities from Arlington Agricultural Research Station in Wisconsin, United States - UWRJ-L163-409C-2 | ecosystem: Environmental > Terrestrial > Plant litter >... | reverse complement strand
AACCAGGCAAGGGCTGACGCCCTCGCCCCCTGGCTGAACTACTACAACACTGAACGCATCCACACCGGCATCGGCGGAACACCCATCAACCGAGTGTCACCCACCTGATGGCTCAGTACACCTAGGCTCCGAGGGCGGCGGTCTTCCGCCGGGTGTCCACCATCAGCGTGCCAGCGGCCTTGTCGTGCAGGCCGCGACCGTTCGGATCGACGATCGTGGTGATGAGCACCACGAGCAGCCAGATGCCGAACACGACCGCGATGGTGAGCGCGCCCCGTCCCGCGGCGGCCGCGTACCCGGGCGGCGTGTCGCTGCCGGGGCGCACCAGCTTCAGTCCGAGCGCCGTCATGCCGATCGACCGCCCGGTTCGGCCCACCAGAACCACGAGACCGGCCAGGTAGATCCCGCCGACGCTCGCCATCACGGCCGGGATCACGCCGCTCGCGCCGCTGGTGCTGCCGTTGATCTGCACCCCGAGCCAGACGCCGCCGAGGATCACCCCGTAGAGCAGCACGGCGTCGATCAAAAAGGCCAGCAGCCGCTTGCCGAAGTTCACCGGCCGCGGTCCGCTGGGAAGGGCGGGCGCGAACGGCAGACCCGAGGTGTAGCCGTGCTCGCCGCGGGCGACCGGGCCGTCGGTGTCGCGCTCGTCGACGGGGCGCGCCACGTGGCCGAGTGCCGTCGCCAGCTGGCGGATGCGCGGGGCCGCGTCGGTGGAGACGAGGGCGAGCGGGTAGGCGCCCGGGGTGGTCTCGAGCAGCAAGAGGGTCCAGTGCGCGGGCGCGAGGATCGCCGAGGCCCGCGCGACGGCGAACTCCACGGGGACGGACTCGGCCGCCACGCTCGACAGGTCGATCCGGGAGGCGAGCAGGGGCAGGGTGGAGAGGTCGGTGTGCAGGTCGTGGCTGCTGTCCCCGGCGTCGAGCTCCACGAGCCGGTCGTTCTCGTACAGCCAGTCGACCAGGGCCAGCCAGGGCGTCACGCCCTCGGCCGTGGTGACGCCGCGGTCGGCCAGGCGGCCGGGGAAGGCCTCGAGGTACTGCGCGGGGGAGCGCAGGGCGAGTTCGACGCCGGCCCACAGGCCGAGGTCAGCGGTGAAGCAGGCGCACAGCCCCCGCCAGTCGGTCTCGGTCGTCGATTCCTGCGCAATGCTCATGCACCTACCGTAGCAAGCGCCTGCGCGGCCGAACGCAAGGCCGCCGCGGCGTCGGTGGGCATCCGTAAACTGAGCGGGTGGCAGAGAACTACACCCCCCAGCAACTCGACGGCGCACGCGACGAATCCCGGGAGCTGACGACCCGCATCCTCGAGCTGCGCGACGCCTACTACGACCGCGACACCACGCTGGTCTCCGACGCCGAGTACGACGCGATGATGCGCCGCCTCGAAGAGCTCGAGCGTCTGTTCCCCGAGCTGGCCAGCCAGGACAGCCCCACCCAGACCGTGGGCGGACGAGCGGATGCGGCGCTGTTCGCGCCGGTCACCCACGCCGAGCGCATGCTCAGCCTCGACAACGTCTTCTCGATCGAGGAGTTCGAGGCCTGGGCGGCGAAGGCGGAGCAGAACTCCGGCCGCGCGGTGCGGTACCTCTGCGAGCTCAAGATCGACGGTCTCGCCATCAACCTGCGCTACGAGAACGGCCTGCTCACCTCGGCCGCCACCCGCGGCGACGGCCGCGTCGGCGAGGACGTGTCCGAGAACATCAAGCTGGTCGCGGGCATCCCGCAGAGGCTCGAGGGAGACGGGCACCCGCCGCTCGTCGAGGTGCGCGGCGAGGTGTTCATCCCCACCGCCGCGTTCGAGAAACTGAACGAGCTGCAGGCGGAGCTGCGCGAGCGCGCCTTCGCCGAGACGAGGGATAGGCAGAGCGCACGGAAGGCGGGCTTCACCGAGCTCGACGAGGAGAAGGCGCGGCTGTCCGCCGCCCGACGGTTCCCCGCCTTCGCCAACCCCCGCAACGCGGCGAGCGGCGGACTGCGCCAGCAGCTGGACAAGAAGGACGGCCTCGACCTCGAGGCCGCTCGCGCGAGATTCTCGTCGCTGCGGATGCTCGTGCATGGCATCGGCGCCTGGCCGAAGCCGCCGGTCTCGTCGCAGAGCGAGGTCTACGGTCTGCTGGCGGGGTGGGGCCTCCCGACGAGCCCGTACTTCCGCGTGGTCGACAGCGCCTCCGAGGTCGTCGAGTTCATCGGGTACTACGGCGCGCACCGCGCCGACCCCGAGCACGAGATCGACGGCATCGTGATCAAGGTCGACGAGCTCGAGCTGCACGAGGAGCTCGGCGCCACCAGCCGCGCGCCGCGCTGGGCGATCGCCTACAAGTACCCGCCCGAACAGGTGCAGACGACGCTGCTCGACATCGTGGTCAGCGTCGGCCGCACCGGCAGGGCCACTCCCTTCGCCGTGATGGAGCCGGCCCGCGTGGCCGGTTCCGTCGTGCGCCAGGCCACCCTGCACAACCAGGAGGTCGTGGTCGCCAAGGGCGTGCTCATCGGAGACACGATCGTGCTGCGCAAGGCCGGCGACGTGATCCCCGAAGTGCTCGGCCCGGTGGTGGAGCTGCGCGACGGCACCGAGCGCGCCTTCGTGATGCCCAAGGACTGTCCGGCCTGCGGCACCGCGCTCGCTCCCGCGAAGGAGGGCGACATCGACCTGCGCTGCCCGAACGCCCGCGCCTGCCCCGCCCAGGTGCGCGGTCGGGTGGAGCACGTCGGCAGTCGCGGCGCCCTCGACATCGAGGCGCTCGGCGAGGTGACCGCGGCGGCGCTCACCCAGCCGCTGGTGCCGGAGACGCCGCCGCTGGTCACCGAGGCCGGGCTGTTCGCACTGTCGATGGACGACATCGTCGGGATCGAGGTGATCGTCAAGGATGCCGAGACCGGGCTCGACCGGCTGGAGGACGACGGCACCCCGCGCAGACGCGCGCCCTTCCAGCGCGTATCCCTGGAGTACCCGCCGGAGGCCGAGGGGCTCGACGCCGCCGAGCGGCGCAAGGCCGGCTTCCGCAAGGACCACCGGGCGGTCTATCCCTCTGCGCAGGCGGAGAAGCTGCTGAGCGAGCTCGAGCTCGCGAAGTCCAAGGAGCTCTGGCGCATCCTCGTGTCGCTGAGCATCCGGCACGTGGGCCCTGTCGCGGCGCGCGCCCTCGCCGGCTACTTCGGGTCGCTCGACGCCATCCGCTCGGCCGACCGCGAGGAGCTCGCGGCCGTCGACGGGGTCGGCGGCATCATCGCCGACGCGCTGATCGCCTGGTTCGAGGTGGACTGGCACGTGGGGATCATCGACGCCTGGGCCGCGGCCGGGGTGCAGTTCGCCACCCCGGGCCACCCGGGGCCGGGCGCCGCCGCCGCTGCCGACGGTCCGCTGGTCGGGATCACCGTCGTCGCCACCGGCAGCCTCGAGGGCTTCAGCCGCGAGGGCGCCGTGGAGGCGATCATCGCGGCGGGCGGCAAGTCGGGCTCCAGCGTCTCGAAGAAGACGCACTTCGTGGCGGCCGGTCCCGGCGCAGGCTCGAAGCTCGGCAAGGCGGAGGAGCTGGGCATCCGCATCCTCGACGCCGCCCAGTTCGCGCTGCTGCTCGAGGGCGGGCCCGCAGCGGTCGCCCTGCCCGAGGATGCCGAGGAGGAGGCGCCGGCGACCGAGTAGTCGCGCGGGCGCTGGGCCCGCGCCCCGCTGTGTCCGCCGTACCCGCGACGCCCGTGCGTCTGCGCCTGGTCGGGACGGCTGCGTCTGCCCGCGCACGCGCAGGCGTCCCGAGCGGGCGCAGACGCAGCGGCCGGTCGCCGCAGCGAGCCTCTCGGACTAGACGCCGACTCCCGGCTCGTAGCTGCCGAAGGTCCACTCGGCGCCCTCGAGGTCGAGCACCCGGGCGCGGCGCGTGGTCCACTCGGTGGTCTCGGGTGGGATCACCGGGATCGCCCCGGCGGCGACCGCCCGTTCGTACAGCTCGTCGACGTCGGCGACGAGCAGGTACAGCCCGTGCGGCCCCGGGGTGTCGACGAGCACGGTGTCGTCGAAGTCGGGGTCGTTGCTGGCCACGATCACCACCGCGTCGCCGAGCCGGGCCTCGGAGTGCAGCACCCGGCCGTCGTCGCCGTCGATGCGCTGCACGATCTGGAAGCCGCAGGCGACCAGCCAGTCGAGGGCCGCGGGGGCGTCGCGGTAGCTGAGGTAGGCGAAGAGTCTGGCGTTCATGCCAGCACCCTACGACCGCCGCGAACCGCCGCGGAACCCCGTCCGCGCTTGCGTAATAACGTAATTCCGTAATACTGGATAAATGGAACCCGCCACCGACCCGCTCACGCTCATCGCCGGTCTCGCCGCGCGGGTGCAGGCCCTCGAGGACCGCGACGCACTCGCGCGGCTCGAGCCCGCGGCATCCGCTGTCCACCCGTCCGGCGACACGGCCGACGACCCGCTCTGGGTTCTCAACGGCATCAAGCAGCGCGTGCCCGAGCCGGGCGCGGTGTTCTTCGCCGGCGCGGTGCAGGTGGCGGCGGGCCCGGTGGAGTGGCAGGTCGGCTTCCCCGTGGAGCGCCTGCTCGAGGACGACTGGACGTCGCTGGCGGCCAGCATCGGCTCGCTCGGCAACCCGGTGCGCCTGTCGCTGCTGCACGCCGTGATCAGCGGCGCCGCGAGCGTCGCCGAACTCTCGGCGGGCGAGGGCATGGGCACCACCGGGCAGCTCTACCACCACCTGAACCAGCTGGTCGCGCAGGGCTGGCTGCTCGCCACCGGCCGCGGCCACTACTCGATACCGCCGGAGCGCGTGGTCCCGCTGCTCGTGATCCTGGCGGCGGCACGGAGGACGATGTGAGAAGACAGAAGAAGTTGCTTGTGGCGGCCGTCGCCGCCGCCGTCGCGGTGGTCGCGCTCGGCGCGGCCGCCATCCCGCGCCCGCCGAGCCTCTCCGCCGAGGTGTCGGGCGACGACGCCCTCGTCGCCGAGGTGCGGGCGCTGCTGGCCGAGTCGCCCGGCGCGCGCGACCGGCTCAGCGTCGCCGTGATCGACGGCGACGAGGTGCGCACGGCCGCCTTCGGCGCGACGGATGCGACGGAGTACGAGATCGGGTCCGTCACGAAGACGATCACCGGCTCGCTGCTCGCCGAGGCGATCGACCGGGGCGAGGTGACCGCGGACACCGCGCTGGGCGACCTGCTCGACCTCGGGGACAGCGCCGCGGCATCCGTCACGCTCGAGGAGCTGGCGACGCACTCGAGCGGCCTGCCCCGCCTTCCGGTCTCGGTCGGCAGCGTCGTCTCGTCGATCGTGGCGAGCTACCGCGGAGCCGACCCCTACGGCTCGACGATCGCCGAGCTGGAGGCGGACGCGCGCGGCGTCGCGCTGGGAGAGAAGGAGTTCCTCTACTCCAACCTCGGCGTCGCGCTGCTCGGCCAGGCGCTGGCCGCGGCGGCGGACACCGACTACCCGCAGCTGGCCGAGGAGCGCGTCCTCGGCCCGCTCGGCATGGACGACAGCTACGTGCCCACGTCGCCCGCTGAGCTGCGCGCGGGCGCCCCGACCGGCTACACCGCGGGCGGGCGCCCGTCCGACGCGTGGACTCTGGGAGCGGATGCCCCGGCAGGCAGCGCGCGCTCGACCCTCGCCGACATGGTCGCCTACACGACGGCGCAGCGCGACGGCTCGGCGCCTGGCGTCTCGGCCACCGAGCCGATCGCCGCGGCGGGAGAGTCGGGCGAGATCGGATTCGCCTGGCTAACCACCGACGGCGTCACCTGGCACAACGGGGCCACCGGCGGATTCACGAGCTGGATCGGTTTCGACCGGGAGTCCGGCCGCGCCGTCGTGGTGCTCAACAACACGGGTGGGAACGTCGACGACCTCGGCTTCGCCCTGATGGAGGTGGAGTGATGGAGTACATCAGCGGATTCGTGGCCTTCGCCTTCGCTGCGGCGTTCGTCGCCTCGGCCTTCTCGCACCGCCCGTCGTTCGCACCGCGCAGCCGCCTCGAACTCGTCCTCACCGGGCTCGACGCGGCCGCCGCGCTGGTGCTCGCCCGCGCCATGATGCCGTGGGGCGAGGTCTCGCCGCTGCTCTGGCTCGTTCCGGTCGCGGCGGTGGCGGCGGGCGCCTTCGGCACCGTGCTGCGCTGGGCGCACCTGCCCGGCCTCCGTGTCGGGCGGGCGCGCTGGCGGTCAGTCCTCTACGGCGTGCTGCACCTGGCCATGTACGCGGTAGTCCTGTTCCTGTTCGTGGGCTGAGCGCATACTCGCGCGGCAGCGCGCATCCGCTTCTGGTCTTGACGAGTTCTGGCGTCGAGGGGCGGGCACTGCCATGATGTTGGCCACCACGAGAGGAACGGGGTGCCTGTGCGCGACGAGGACAACGAGAACGCACGAGCGGATGCGCCAGGCACCTCGCGCCGCACCTTCCTGCGCGCGGCCGGGCTCTCGGCGGCCGGGGTCGCCGCCACCGCGGCAGCGGCCCTCGGGCTGTCCCGCTCCGCCGGCGGCGAGGGTGCGGAGGCCCCCGCCCCGACCGGCACCGTGCCCCCGCGCGCCGCGGGCCCCGGCTTCGACCACCTCGTGGTCGTGATGTTCGAGAACCGCTCCTTCGACAACATCCTCGGCTACCTCTACGCCGACGGCGGGCCGCCGGCCGGCACCCGGTTCGAGGGGCTCGGCGCCGGGCACAGCAACAGCCTCGACTCCGGCGAGCGGGTGGACGCGCACAGCTACGGCGGCGCCACCGACACGATCTTCTCCAGCCCGCAGCCCGACCCCGGCGAGGAGTACCAGCACGTCAACACCCAGCTCTTCGGCACCATCGACCCGGAGAGCAACCGGGGAAAGAAGGCCGCCGCGATGACGGCGCCGTTCAACGCCCCGAAGAACACCGACGATCCCGGGATGACCGGCTTCCTGCAGGACTACTACGACAACTTTCTCGGCGACCACGGCGGCAGGAAGCCCACCGCTGACGAGTACGGCGTGGCGATGGGCGCCTTCGACCCAGCGATGCTGCCGGTGTTCTCCACCCTCGCCAAGAACTTCGCGGTCTTCGACGCCTGGCACTGTGCGGTGCCGTCGCAGACCTTCTGCAACCGCTCCTTCTTCCACGCCTCGACCTCGCACGGCTACGTCACCAACAGCGGGAACGGCGGCTACCGCAAGTGGTTCGACCCCAAGAACGCGGCACCCACCATCTTCAACCGGCTCGACGACGCGGGTATCGACTGGGCCGTCTACTACGACCGCAGGCAGATCGTCTCGATGACCGGCTTCATCCACGCCCCGAGCCTCGAGAAGTTCTTCACCACGAACTTCCGCACCATGGAGCAGTTCGCCGAGGACACCGAGAACGGCGCCCTCCCCGCCTACTCCTTCGTCGAGCCGCGCATGATCTACGACCACAACGACATGCACCCGCCCGTGGGCGTGTTCACCGAGACGGATGTCGACGGCACGGTCATCGCCGGGGGCGCGGTCTCCGACGTGCGGGCCGGCGAGGCGCTGCTTTCCTCGGTCTACACGGCGGTGCGGGAGAGCGCGACGCCGGGCGGGTCGAACGCGATGAACACCATGCTGCTGGTCACCTTCGACGAGCACGGCGGCACCTACGACCACATTCCGCCGCCGCCCGCCACCCCGCCGGAGCAGCGCTCCGACACCGAGATGGGCTTCCGCTTCGACCGGCTGGGGGTGCGGGTGCCGGCGATCGCGATCTCCGCCTACACGGCGAAGGGGCAGGTGGTGAACGACCCGATGCACCACGGCGCGGTGATCGCGACGCTCACGAAGAAGTTCGGGCTCGAGCCGCTGACCGCCCGCGACGCGGACGCGGCGAGCATCGACAACGCGATCACGCTGCAGACCCCGCGCGACCCCGCGCTCTGGCCGCAGACCACCCCGCAGTACGTGCCGCCGAACCCGGAGGGCGGCGACCACGTGCCCGCCGGTCAGGACGACCGCCCGCTGAGCCCGCCCGGCGTCGGACTGGTCGGCATGCTGGTCGCGCGCTACGGCCAGCCGGGCGACGAGGTGCCCACCACCTACCGCGAGGCCTACGACCTGCTGATGAAGCGCGGTACGGGCATCTTCGGCGGATGACGCGGCCGGGTCCGAATCCGCGAGTCCCTTCGTCGCGCGCTAGTCGAGCCGCGGGCTCCTCGCCGCGATCACCCGAGCGGCCTCCCGGGTGGCCGCGGTGTTCGACTTCCCGGCGCGCGAGCCGGCCAGCTTCGCCCGAATGTGCTCGCTGACGGTGATCGGCGGGTAGAGCGCCTCGGCGCCCGGCTCGACCGTCGACGGGATCGCGGCGATCGTGGCATCCGCATTGCCGTCGTGGAAGTAGGCGGCACTGCGCCGCCGGTTGATGGTGCCGTCGACGATCGGCGGCTTCACCCGGTGCAGGGTCGACATCCAGCGCTCGTTGGTCCAGCGCGCGGTGAGATCGCCGAGGTTGATCAGCAGCGCGTCATCCGCCGGGCTCACGTCGTTCCAGGAGCCGTCGGCGCCGAGCACCTGCAGGCCCTTCACCTGGTCGGCCCAGAGCACCGTGACGATGCCGAAGTCGGTGTGCTCGCTCATGCCGATCAGGTCGCCGTCGAGGTCGACCGTTCCCGGCGGCAGCGCGTAGTTGTTCATGCGCAGCACGTCGATGGAGTGGTCGGTGAAGGAGTCGAAGAAGTCCTCCGGCAGGCCGAGGGCGGCGGCGAAGATGTCGGTCATCGTGCGGGCCACCCGCCCGGCCTCGGCGAAGTAGGCGTCGACGCGCTCGCGGTAGCCGTCGACCTCCGGCCAGACGTTCTCCGCGTACTCCATGGGGTCGAGCTCGACGCCCGGGAAGTCGGACACGGCCAGCCCCACGTTGAAGGCCTCGAAGAAGTCGTTCATGCGGGTGGCGCTCTCCACACCGAGGCTGAGGCTCAGCGACTCGGCCTTCGGCGGGGTGTAGCCGCGGTTGGTGCCCTTCGGGGCGATGGCCCGCTTCTTCGCCTCGAGCTCCTGGCCGAAGAAGTCGTCCATGGCGCCCGCGAGGCCGTCGGTGATCGCCTCTGGTATGCCGTGCCCGAGAATCTGGATGAAGCCCACCTCCCGGCAGGCGGCGTCGACGGCGGCGGTCACCGCCGCCTTCTGCTCGGGGGTCCCGTCGGAGACCCAGGCGGTGATGTCGACGGCGGGCACGTGGAAGGTCATGGCAACACGGTAGCCGCCGTCCGTTTCGAGCGGATGTCGCGGCCGTCACGATCGGCGACGCCCGGCACCCGCGGGGGTCAGTCCACCGACTGCGGGGGGAGCAGCGTGAACTGCAGCGTCGCCTCGTCGGAGGAGAGGGTGAGCTGGTCCCCGTCGACCGTGCCCGAGGTGCTGGCCTGGAGTGCCGCGAGGTACCGGGTCTCGAGGTCGGTCAGCGCGTCGTCCGTGCAGGCCATCAGGGTCTGCGCGATCGGCGCGAAGTAGAGGGTGCCGCCGTCGTCGCTCACGCCTCCCGTGTAGGTGTTGCACGGCGCCTGCCCCGAGACCGCGCCCTGCGAGAGCAGCAGCGTCACGGGTACGCCGTTCACCACGATCTCGCCGTCCGCGTCGCTGCCGCCGGTCAACTGCCACTCGCCGTCCACGGCCATCTCCTCTGCTGTCGCGGGGTCCCAGGGCTCGTAGACCAGCTCGACGCCGTCGTCGCCGCGGAGGGTGAGGGTGTCGTCGTCGACGGAGCCGTCGTCCACGGCCTCAAGGGCGGCGAAGTAGTCGGACTCGAGCTGCATCACCGACTGCGGATCGCAGGCCATCTGCGTGGCGGCCACCGCCGAGAAGCGCGGGAAGTCGCCGGACTCGTCGAGGGTGCCGGTGTAGCTGTTGCAGGGTCCGGCGCCGGAGAACATCCCGGCCGAGACGGAGAGGGTCACGGTCGCGCCGCCCGCGTCGAGGTCGAGGGCGCCGTCGGCGCCGGTGCCGCTGCTGAGCTGCCAGTCGCCGTCGATCGACGGGCCGGCGACGGTGCCGGGATCGGCCGCGCAGCCCGCGAGTGCGAGGGCGGCCAGGGCGATAACGAGCAGTCGCGCGCGCACATCAACCCCCTCGAGTCTGGATACCGTCACGGTACGCCGCGCGCTCGGCGGGGTGCAACGGGTGGGCGGGGTGCGGGGGTTCGGCGCTCGAAGGTGCTGGCGTGCGCGGGTGGTTCGGACGGGGTGCAGCCGCTCTGTCGCGTTGGGGTGCGGCGCGCGAAGCTGCCGGCGCATCCGCTCGGGCCTGCGGAGCGCGGGACTGCCGGCGCATCCGCTCCGGCGCGCGGAGCTGCGGACTCCGGTGGCCAGGCGCCGGGCGCCGATAGTGCACTTGTGCAGGGTGCGGATGCGCGGGCACCCGCCACAACTGCACTATCGCGCGGTGGGCGGCCGCGGGCAGCTCAGTAACATGCGGCAAAGTGCTCTATCCGGAGGCGGATCGAGCACTATGCCGCAAGTTACTGCCCAAGTCGGGACGAGGCGAGGCCCGGCCTCGCGCCGCTGCTCGGGCCGGCGCGAGACAAGGGCCGCCGCGGGAAGCTCAGGCCAGAGCGAGCGCCGCGAGCGACGGCCCGGAGACCCAGCCGGCGGCCTCCCGGCGCGCCACCTCCTGGCGCACCAGCGGGATCACGTTCTGCCCGAACTCCGTGGCGTCGTCGAGGAAGTCCTCGTAGCCGCGGATGCCGAAGATCTCGAAGCCGAGGTCCACGTAGTCGAGCAGCGCGAGGGCGACGGTCTCGTAGGAGCCGACGAGCGCGGTGGAGGATCCGGCCGCCCAGCCCGACTTGGCGGGCACCGTCCACAGCGCCCGGTCGAGCACGTCGCCGCGGTCGGCGGCGGTGAGCAGCCGCTGCGATCCGGCGTTCTCGGGGGCCTTCGCCCCGTTGTTCTGCCGGTGCGAGGCGCCGGGCAGCAGGCCAGCGGTGGCCCGCGTCTCGAGCTTGCCGAGGATGCCGTGCGCGCGCTCCCAGGCGAGGTCGTCGGTGGCGGCGATGATCGGACGGAAGGCGACCTGCCAGCGCAGCGGGGCCTCGCGTCCCTGTTCGCGGGCGGCCGTGAGCACGTTGCGCTGCTGCTCGCGGCTCTCGGCGAGCGGCTCCCCGAAGATGGCGTAGATGTCGGCGGTCGAGGCGCCGGCCTGCCAGGCGGCGGGGGAGGAGCCGCCGAAGCTGATGCCGGGCCGCTTGCCCTGGTACGGGCGGATCTCCGAGCTGAAGCCGTCGAAGGAGTAGTACTCGCTGGAGTGGCTGAAAGGCTCCGGGTCGTCCCAGATGCGGCGCACGAGCTCGATGTACTCCTTCGTGCGGGCGTAGCGCTCGTCCTTCTCGAGGTAGTCGCCCTCGCGGGCCTGCTCCGCCTGCGATCCGCCCGTGATGTAGTGCACGGTGACGCGCCCGCGGCTGAGGTGGTCGAGGGTGAGGAACTGGCGCGCCACCGTGGTGGGCAGCGCCGCGTTCGGGCGGTGCGCGACCCGCAGCTGGATGCGGTCGGTGTGCGCCGCCACCCAGGTGGCCGAGACGATCGGGTCGGGCGAGCCGGAGCCGTAGGCGAACAGCACGTGGTCCCAGTCGTTGTTCTCGTGCGCCTGCGCGAGTTTCACCAGGTAGGCCGGGTCGTAGGCCTCCGTGGTGCGCGCGCGGGTGTCGATGTCGTCGTTGTGGGCACCCATCCCGAGGAATTCGACTGGCACGATGGTCCTTTCGTCTGCCGGCCCGGCCGGGCCGTGGCTGCGAGCCTAGTTCGGCGGGCCCCGGCGCACAGGCTCGCGCTGAACAGGGCGTAACAAAGCCGCGCGAGGTGGACAGCCGAGGCGGGCGGCCGGCGCACACCACTCAGGCGGATGGCGCGGTCAGGATCACCTTCAGCCGCCCGGGCGCCGGCGCGGCATAGAGACGGAACGCCTCCTCCGCCCGCTCGACCGGCAGCTCGTGCGTCACGTAGGCGGTGGCGAGGCCGGGGTGCCGCAGCAGGTGGCGCTCCGCCGCGGCGAGGTGCTCGGGCCAGTCGAAGGTGGCGCCGGCGCGCAGCGTGAGCGTCTTGCGGAAGAAGCGGCGCATCGGGAAGGCGTAGCTCTCCTCCGGAAGCCCGAAGGAGAACAGCTGCCCGAAGGAGCGCACACCCTCCACCGCGTCGGCGAGCACCGTGTCGTCGTGCCCGATCACGTCGAGCACCAGCTCCGGACGCTCGGCCGAGTCGTCGGCGAGATGCGACAGAGCGGATGCCCACTCCCGCGTCTCGGCGACGACGAGCGTGTCGATGCCGAATGCCGCCGCCTCCGCGGAGCGGTCCACCCGGTCGACGCCGGTGACACGCACGCCCCGCTCGTGCAGCACGTGCGCGAACAGCAGGCCCATCGGCCCCAGCCCGAGCACCGCGGCGGTGGGCGGCAGCGTCATCCGGCCGAGCGCGTAGAGCACGGTGGCCAGCGGTTGGGCCGTGATGGCCACGGCGGAGTCGAGCTCCGGCCCGAGGGCGTGCAGCTGCGCGTCGGGCAGCACGGAGTACTCCGCGAGCCCGGCCGGCCAGGCGGTGCCGACGACTCGGTCGCCCACGGCCAGGCGCGGCGAGGCGGAGCGCACCACCTCGCCGACGATCTCGTGCAGCGGGGCGCCGACGTCGCCGGTGTGCGGGAACTCCGCGTTCGTCACGCCGAGGAACGAGGGGATGTCGGAGCCGCAGATGCCGCCCACGAGGTAGCGCACCACGACCTCGCCGACCGCAGGCTCGCGCGGGCCGGGGTGCTCGACCCGCTCGATGCGGCCGGGTCCGGGCTGCTGCCAGGCCCACATCAGAGCACCGCCGCATCGAGGGGCGTCGCCGCGACCACGCGGGCGTCGCCGGTGCGGCCCGGGCTCCTGCCGAGCACCGCCGCGTCGAGGTCGCCGACCGCGAGGGCCAGCCGGCGGGCGGCCTCCCGCAGCCGGGGCGCGTCGGCGGCGCCGAAGCACAGCCGCAGGAAGGCGTCCTGGGCGTCGCCACCTGGCACCGCGTAGTGGCTGCCGGCCGAGAAGGTGACGCCGCGCCGCCGGGCGTTCTCGAGCAGGTCGCCGGTGGTGGCGGCGGGGTGGTCGAAGCGCAGCCAGCTGAACAGCCCGCCGCGCGGCTCGTCGAACACGAAGCGCCCCGGCGCTTCGGCGCGCAGGGCCTCCCCGAGCACCCGCGCCCGGTGGGCGTACTCGGCGGAGGCCGCGGCGACCACCTCGTCGAGCCGGGCCGGGTCTCGCAGCAGCACCGCGAGCATCCGCTGCACCACCGACGACGCCTGGTAGTCGGTGCGCCGCCGCACCTCGCCGAGGTGCACCAGCAGCGCCGGGTCGGCGGCGAGGTGGCCGATGCGCAGCCCGGGCCCGAGGATCTTCGAGTACGTGCTCAGCTCGACCAGCCGGTCGGAGTCGGTGAAGCCGGCCGTGGGCGCGCCGTCGAAGCCCAGCTCGCGGTAGGGGTTGTCGGCGACCACGACGAAGCCGTAGTGGTCGGCCAGCTCGAGCAGCCGGGTGCGCCGCTCGGCGCCGAGCGAGACGCCGGTGGGGTTCTGGAAGTCGGGAACCGTGTAGAGCAGGGCGGGGCGGATGCCGCGGGCGAGCTGGTGCTCGAGGTGGTCGACGCGCATCCCCTCGTCGTCGACCGGGATTCCGAGCGGTACCGCGCGGGCGAGCTCCAGCGCGGCGAGCGTGTCGGGGTAGCAGGGGGAGTCGACGGCGACGATGCCGCCCGGCTCGACGAAGGCGGTCAGGGCCAGCGAGACGCCGTGCATGCAGCCGTTGGTCGCCATCACCCGGTTCTCGGGCAGGCCCTCGCGGTCGGCGATCAGCGCGCGCAGCTCGGCGGTGCCGTAGCCGGAGCTGCCGAAGAGCACGTCGTCGCGCAGCGCGGGGTCGGCCAGCGAGTCGGCGGTCTCCCGCAGCGCGTCGGCGACCAGCCCGGTCGGGAGCACCTCGACGGCGGGCACGCCGCGCACGAGGTGGATGGTGTCCGCCACCGCCTCGGGCACTGCGAAGGCGGAGGTGGTGCCCAGTGCGGCGACCGCGGAGGGGACGAGCGAGGGGAAGGGGATGCGGGACTGGGTCACCGAACCATCCTCGCCGCCCTCGCGGGAGCGCCACTATTGCGACGAACTATGACGCCGCGCTGCGCAATGTGACGCTCCCCTGCGAAGTGTGACGGGCCGCCTTCGGCCGCGTCGCAGGCGCGTGTTCGGATGGGGGACCACGCCAGGAGCGGGGCACCAGACCGAGGGGAGACGCGATGACCACGATCGTGCGGGCGGCCGTCGCCGCCGACTACGACGACATCCGTCGGATCGGCGTGGAGGCCTACGTCGCCGGCGGCTTCATCGAGGCCGACGGTCCCTATGCGCGCGAGCTCGCCCGGGTGGAGGAGCGGGCAGGGGTGCACCCGGTCTACGTCGCCGTGCGCGACGGCGTCGTCGCCGGATCGGTGACGCTCGCCAGCGGTGCGGGGCACCTCGTCGAGTTCGCCGCGCCCGGCCAGGTGGAGATGCGCATGCTCACGGTCGATCCCGCGTTCCAGCGCGCCGGGATCGCGCGGGCCCTGGTGCTGCACAGCATCGAGGTCGTGCGCGAGGGCGGCTTCGACGCCATCGTGCTGCGCTCCGCCACCGACCTGCTGCCCGCCCACGCCCTGTACGCGTCGATGGGCTTCGAGCGCTACCCCGAGCAGGACCACCGCCTGAACGCCGACACCTTCCAGCTGGCCTTCATCCTCCGGGTGCGGGCCGTCCTCGGCGACGGCGGCGTCGCATCCGCCCCTCTCGAGGTCTCGGCGTGACGACCCTGCTGGTGCCGCCCACCGCGGCGGAGACCCCGGCGCGGCCGCGCGCCGCCAACTCGCTGCCGGTGGCGGTGCTGAAGCGCGTCGTCTCGGGTGTGATCGTGCTCTGGGGCGCCGCGACCCTCACCTTCATCGGGCTGCAGCTCGCCCCCGGCGACATCGTCGACATCCTCGCCGGGGAGACCGTCTCCGACCAGGCCCGCGCGGCGATCGCCTCGCAGTGGGGGCTCGACCAGCCGGTGCTGCTGCAGTACCTCGACTACCTGGCGAAGCTGGCCCGCTTCGATCTGGGCGAGTCGTACGTGATGCGCCAGCCGGTGGCCGACGTGCTCGGCAGCCAGATCATGCCGACGGTGGCGCTCGCCGTGGCCGCCGTGCTGCTGTCGGTCGTCGCCTCCGTGCTGATCGCCGTGGCCACGGCCGGGCGCGGCACGATCGCCCGCGGCCTGGCCTCCGGGCTGGAGCTGCTCGCGGTGTCGGTGCCCGTGTTCTGGTGGGGCATCGTGCTGATCATCGTCTTCTCCTTCACCCTGAAGGTCTTCCCGGTGGTCTCCACCGGGTCGTGGCTCGACCTGGTGCTGCCCACCATCACCCTGGCGATCCCGACCACCGGCCTGCTCACCCAGGTGCTGCGCACGGGGATGGAGCAGGCGCTCGACGAGCCCTTCGCCATGACGGTGCGGGCGCGCGGCGTCGGCGAGATCGCGCTGCGCCTGCGCCACGCCCTCAGGCACGCCGCCGTCTCGTCGATGAACCTGGCCGGCTGGCTGCTCGGCGGCCTGCTCGGCGGCGCCGTGATCACCGAGCAGGTCTTCGGGCGCTCCGGGCTCGGCACCGCGACGCTCAGCGCCGTCACCAACAAGGACATCCCGGTGGTGATGGCGATCGTGCTGCTCGTCGCCTTCATCTACGTGCTCACCTCGACCCTGGTCGACGTGCTCGCCGTCGTCATCGAGAGGAGGGGCCGCTCGTGACCGCGCTGCGCACCCGCCCCGACCGCGTCGCGCCGCTCGACCGCTGGCGCCAGTCCTCCCGGGCCGCCGTCGACCGCGTCGCCGCCCGCCTGCCCGCGGTAGTGGTGGCGCTGCTCGCGCTCTGGCTGCTCGCCGTGGTCGTCGCCGTGGCGTTCCCGCAGCTGTTCGTGCCCGGCTCGCCCTTCGAGGCCAGCCCGGCCGACGCGCTGCAGGCGCCCTCCGCGCAGCACCTGCTCGGCACCGACCAGCTCGGGCGCGACCAGCTCACCCGCATCGTCTACGGCCTGCGCTACTCGCTTGGCATCGGGGTGGGCGCCATGGCGATCTCGGTGGTCTTCGGGGTGCTCTTCGGCCTGGTCGCGGGGCTCGGCGGCTGGTTCGTCGACGAGGTGCTCGCCCGCTTCATCGACATCATCTCCGCCTTCCCGGCCGTGCTGCTCGCCCTGCTGGTGATCGCCTTCACCGAGCCGGGCATCGTGAACCTCACCATCGCGGTCGGCATCTCGGCCATCCCCAAGTTCGCCCGGGTGATCCGCGCCGAGACGGTGCGGGTGCGCAGCTCCGACTACGTGACGCACGCGGTCACCTTCGGCGCCCGCCGCTCCACCCTGGTGCTGCGGCACGTGCTCCCGAACACCCTCACGCTCATCCCCGTGCTGGCCATGATCGACGTGGGAACGGCGATCATCGCCGGCTCCGGGCTCAGCTACCTGCAGCTCGGCCCGCAGCCGCCCACCCCCGAGCTCGGCGTGATGCTGTCGGAGAGCCGCAACCTCTTCGCCTTCGCCTGGTGGCTCGCCGTGTACCCGGGCGTGGTGCTCAGCCTCACGGTGATCTCGCTGACCGTGGTCGGATCGCGACTCCAACGCAGACTGAAGGCGGCCTCATGACCGGCACCGTGGCATCCGCTGTACCCGCCGGAGACGGCCCCGCCGTCGAGGTGCGCGACCTGCGCATCGGCGCCACCCGCCGCGGCCGCGCGGCCGGCGACGACGAGATCGTGCACGGTGTCTCCTTCACCATCGAGGCCGGACGCTGCGTCGCGCTCGTCGGCGAGTCCGGCGCCGGCAAGAGCATCACCGCGCGCGCCCTGCTCGGGCTCAGCGGCGACGGCACCGCGGTGACCGCGCAGACGCTGCGGGTGCTCGGCGACGACGTGCTCGGCTACTCCGCCGCGCAGTGGCGGCGGCTGCGCGGCGGCCGCGCCGGACTGATCCTGCAGGACGCCCTCACCTCGCTCGACCCGCTGCAGACCGTGCACTCCGCCATCTCCGAGGTGCTGCGGCAGCACGGCACGGTGCCGCGCTCCCGAGTGGACGCCCGCGTCGTCGAGCTGCTCGAGCTGGTGGGCATAGCGGATGCCGCTGAGCGGTCGCGGCAGCGCCCCGGCCAGCTGAGCGGCGGGCTCCGCCAGCGCGCCCTCATCGCCACGGCGATCGCGGCCGACCCCGGCCTGATCGTCGCCGACGAGCCGACCACCGCCCTCGACGTGACCGTGCAGCGGCAGGTGCTCGACGTGCTGGCCGAGCGCAAGGCCGCGGGCACGGCCCTGCTGCTCGTCAGCCACGACCTCGCCGTCGTGGCCGAGATCGCCGACGAGGTGCTCGTGCTGAAGGACGGCCACGTCGTGGAGCGCGGCACGCCGCGCCAGGTGCTCGCCTCGCCGCAGCACGAGTACACGCGCAGGCTCATCGCCGCGATCCCCACGGCTGCCTCCCGCGGCACGCGCCTCGCGGTCACCGAGGGCGTCGCCGAGCGCACCGCCCTCCCGCCGCGCGCCGTCGGGGAGGCCATCGTGATCGAGGCGGCGGGACTGGTGAAGAGCTACGCGCTCCCTGGCGCCGCGCAGAGCTTCCGCGCCGTCGACGAGGTGTCGTTCGCGGTGCACCGCGGCGAGACCGTCGGCCTGGTGGGGGAGTCCGGCTCCGGCAAGAGCACCGTCGGGCAGATCGTGCTCGGGCTCACCGCCGCCGACTCCGGCACCGTCACGCTCGACGGCGCCGACTGGTCCGTGCTGCCCGAGCGCAGGCGCCGCGCGCGCCGCCGCTCGCTGCAGCTCGTCTCGCAGGACCCGCTGAGCTCCTTCGACCCGCGCTACTCCGCCGCCCGCGTCGTCGCCGAGGCGCTGCCCGCCTCGCTCACGGCGGCTCAGCGGAGGGCGCGCATCGCCGAGCTCTTCGACCGGGTCTCGCTGGCCTCCACGCTCGCGCAGCGCTCGCCCTCCCGCCTCTCCGGAGGACAGCGCCAGCGGCTCGCCATCGCCCGTGCGCTCGCCGCCGACCCGGTCGCGATCGTCTGCGACGAGGCGGTCTCCGCGCTCGACGTGTCGATCCAGGCGCAGATCCTCGACCTCCTCGCCGACATCCAGGCCGAGAGCCACCTGGCGCTGCTGTTCATCTCGCACGACCTGGGCGTGATCCACCACATCGCCGACCGGGTGCTCGTGATGGAGCGCGGCCGCGTCGTGGAGTCGGGCGACGCGGGCGAGGTCTTCGAGAACCCGCGGGCCCCCTACACGCGCCGGCTGCTCGCCGACGTGCCGCGCGGGCTCGAGCTCGCGCCCACCGTCTAGACCACCCACACCTCCCTCCCCACAGCACAGAACGGACAGTCCATGAAGCACGCACGGCTAGTGAAAACGGCAGCGGTCGCGATCGGGGTCGCCCTGGCGGCCAGCGCCTGCGCCGGAACGGCGCCCGAGGCGTCGCCGAACGCGGGCGCGGTGGTCGGCGACGACACCCTCACCTGGGGCACCGCCACCGAGCCGGTCTGCTTCGACCCGCACCAGAACAGCCAGAACAACGCCTTCGCGATCTCGCGCAACTTCGCCGAGTCGCTGGTCGCCACCGACGAGGACGGCGAGTTCCACCCCTGGCTCGCCGACTCCTGGGAGATCTCGCCGGACGGCCTGAACTACACCTTCGAGCTGCGCGACGACGTGACCTTCAGCGACGGCACCCCCTTCACCGCCGACGCGGTGAAGGCGAACCTCGACTGGGTCACCGACGAGACCAACAAGCCGGGCTTCGCCGGGCTGCAGGTGCAGTATGTGGAGAGCACCACCGTCGTCGACGAGAGCACCGTGCAGATCTCGCTCAGCCAGGCCGACTCCTCGCTGCTCGGGTCGCTCGCCGGCGTCTCGCTCGGCATCCTCGCCCCAGCGTCGCTCGCCGCCGACAACACGGCGCTCTGCGCCGGCGGCCCGGCGCTGATCGGCACCGGCCCCTTCACCTTCGCCGACTACACCCGCGGCCAGTCCGCCACCTTCGAACGCTACGACGACTACGACTGGGCCCCGGAGACCCGCGACCACGAGGGAAAGGCCTACCTGAAGGAGGTCGTCTACCGCTTCCTGCCCGAGTCCAGCGTGCGCACCGGCAGCCTCACCTCGCAGCAGGTCGACGTGATCGACTCGATCTCCGCCCTCGACAAGCAGCAGATCGACGCGCAGGACGGCCTCGAGTACCTCACCGCCGACCACGCGGGAACCGCGTTCTCGCTCAACGTGAACTACACGACCGCGCCGCTCGACGACATCCGGGTGCGCCAGGCGCTGCAGGCCGGCTTCAACGCCGAGACGCTCGTCGACTCGATCTATTTCGACACCGTGCAGCCGGCCTCGTCTCAGATCGCCAGCGCATCCGCTTTCTACGATCCGGCGACCGAGGGCTCCTGGGGCGACGACGTCGAGAAGGCCAACGACCTGCTCGACGAGGCCGGCTGGACCGGACGCAACGCCGACGACGTGCGCACCAGGGACGGCGAGGCGCTCACCGTCACCGCCGTGTACCCGCAGCCCTACGTGCGCGACAACCGCGACCAGCTGGTGCAGGCCGTCGCCGCCGAGGTGAAGAAGAACACCGGCATCGACCTGCAGCTCAAGATCGTGCCGATCGGCGAGTTCACCGACAGCGTCGCCGCCAAGCAGTGGGGCCTCTACCCGAACAGCCAGGCGCAGGCCGACCCCGGGCAGTCGCTGTTCACGCTGCTCGACGGCCAGGGCAACTTCCTGTTCAAGGACCCCGCCGCGACCGACCAGAAGCTGCACGCCGACCTCGTGGCCGCCGTCGGCGAGGTCGACCCGGCCAAGCGCCTCGACGACTACGCCGCCATCCAGGAGTACATCCTCGAGCAGGCCTACGTGATCCCGCTGTTCGTGCCCACCTACCAGCTCGGATCGCTGAGCACCGTGCACGGCCTCGCCTTCCAGGACCAGGCCGGCGTGCCCGACGGCGCCTACGACGCCTGGAAGGAGTAGACCAGCGTCACGGGGACGCCGCCTCACCGCGTTCTTCGCGGTGAGGGTGTCCCCGTCGCGGGTCAGCACCAGACCGTCGCCCAGCACGGCGAACACGCCGTCCTCCTGGGCGGCGGTCTCCTCGGTGCAGGCCTGGCGCGCCACCTCGAGGCCGGAGAGCGTGGCCACGCCGCCCGCGGTCGCGAAGCCGGCGTCGAAGTCGTGGCAGCCGGCGTTCCCGCTGACGGAGAGCCCGTCGGCGGCGAAGGCGAGCGAGCCGGTTCCGACCGCCTCGGCGGCGACGTCGCCGCGCAGCACGGTGATGAGCGTCCACGCCGTGCCCGCGAGTGCGGTTCCGTCGTCGTCCGACTCTGCCATCACCGGCTGGAAGCGCAGCACCGTCCCCGCGCTGTCGCCCAGCTCGAGCCCTTCGCCGTCGGCGCGCACGGCGGTCGCCGCGCCGAGTGCGTTCAGGTAGCGCTGCTCGAGGTCCGTCTGCGCCTGCACGGCGCAGGCCATCCTCGTGGCCGTCAGCGGCGAGAACGAGACGGTCGTCCCGTCGGCGGCCGCCGTGCCGCTGTAGCCGTTGCAGGGGGCCCGGCCGGTGACGGCGTCGTCGTCCACCGTGAGGGTGATGGTGGCGCCGGCGAGGTCGAGGTCGCCCTCCTCGTCGGTCCCGGAGACGAGGGTCCAGTCGCCGGCGAGAGCGGATGGCGCGGCCGGCGCCGCTGCGGACGAGTCCGAGTCGGCACCGGACGACGCGCATCCGCTCAGCAGGAGGACGGCGGTGGCTACGAGGGCGAGGTGGTGTCTCATACCCCCAAGGACGACCGCCGCCCCCGGAACGTTGGGGCGGCCCCCACGAAGCGGGGCAAACATCCGCTGTTCCCCGCCCCGCCGAGCGAGGCTGCCCCGCCCCGCCTACCGCGCCCAGAGCAGAGGGGCAAGGTTCCGACGCCCGCCGGGGCCGGGGACGTCGGTTTCTTGCCCCTGTGCTCGGGATCGGGATAGGGGAGCTCGGCGGCCTACTTCTTCCCCCTCTTCTCCCTCTCGCTCTTGTCGGGCACCCGGATCTCGGAGGTCTTCACGTCGGTGGGGCGCTGGCCGGGCTCCCACATGTGGTTGACCGCCGCCTCCACCGAGGTGTCGGCGGCCGCCGCCGAGGCGAGCGCCCGCTCCAGGCGGCTCTGGCGGTGGCGCAGCCAGAGGCCCAGCCCGATGATCAGGATCAGCGCGAGGTAGCAGATCGCCGCGAACGGCCGCGTGAACAGCGCCGACAGGTCGCCCTGGCTGAGCTGCAGCGCCCGCCGCAGCTGCGCCTCCGCCATCGGGCCGAGGATCAGCCCGATCACCAGCGGCGCGATCGGGTACCCGTAGCGGCGCAGGAAGTAGCCGACGATGCCGATCACCAGCAGGATCACGATGTCCACCACGGAGAAGTTGACCGCGTAGGCGCCGAGCGCCGCGAAGGTGAGGATGCCCGCGTAGAGGTACGGTCGCGGGATCTGCAGCAGCTTCACCCAGATCCCCACCAGCGGCAGGTTGAGGATGAGCAGCATCACGTTGCCGATGTACAGGCTGGCGATGAGCGCCCAGACCAGGGCCGGCTGGTTGGTGAACAGCTGCGGCCCCGGCTGGATGCCGTAGCTCTGGAACGCCGAGAGGATGATCGCCGCGGTCGCCGTGGTCGGCAGTCCCAGCGTGAGCAGCGGCACGAGCACGCCGGCCGCTGCCGCGTTGTTCGCAGCCTCGGGCCCCGCGACGCCCTCGATCGCGCCGCGGCCGAACTGCTCCTTGTGCCTGCTGAGCTTCTTCTCGCTCGCGTAGGAGAGGAAGGTGGCCACGTCGGCGCCTCCCGCGGGGATGGTCCCGATCGGGAAGCCGATCGCCGTGCCGCGCAGCCACGGCTTCCAGGAACGGCTCCAGTCCTCCTTCGACATCCAGCTGCGCCAGCCGCGCGTCACCGGCACCAGCGCGATCTCGCCGTGCCGCAGCTTCGACGCCACGTACAGCGTCTCGCCCACGGCGAAGAGCCCGACCGCCACCAGCACCACGTCGATGCCGTCGGCCAGCGGCAGCAGGCCGAAGGTGTAGCGCTGCTGGCCGGAGAGGATCTCCGTGCCCACCAGTCCGAGGAACAGTCCGATGCCGAGCGAGGTGAGGCCCCGCCAGACGGATGATCCGAGCAGGGCTCCCACCGTGATGAAGGCGATGACCATCAGCGCCACATAGTCTGCCGGCGCCAGGTTCACCGCCCAGGCCGCGATCGTGGGGGCGAGCAGCGTCAGGCCGAGCGTGGCGATGGTTCCGGCGATGAAGGAGCCGATGGCGGCGGTGGCGAGCGCCGCGGCGCCCCGACCCAGCTTGGCCATCTTGTTGCCCTCGAGCGCCGTCACGATCGACGCGGACTCGCCCGGCGTATTGAGCAGGATGCTCGTGGTCGAGCCGCCGTACATGCCGCCGTAGTAGATGCCGGCGAAGGTGATCAGAGCGGCCGTCGGGTCGAGAGCGTAGGTGAGCGGCAGCAGCAGCGCCACCGTCATCGCCGGGCCGATCCCGGGGAGCACTCCTACCGCGGTGCCGATGAGCACGCCGAGGAAGCCGTAGATGATGTACTCGGGCTGCAGCGCGGTGGCGAAGCCCTCCATCAGGCTGGCGATGTTGTCCATGTCAGCCTCCCATCGCGTCGAGGATCGGGTCGAGCCAGCCGAGCAGCGGGCCGGCAGGCAGCGACAGGCCGAGCAGCCCGCCGAAGAGCACGAAGACGATCAGGCCGAGGGCGAGCCCGACCAGCAGCGCGATCCACCAGCGCTTCGCGCCGAGCGACCACGCCACCCCGCCGAAGAGCACGGCCGCCGCGAAGGGCCAGCCGATCACCTCGAGCAGCACGATGTGCGCGATCACGAAGGCCACGAGCTTGGCGAGGGTGATCCAGTCGGTCTTCGCGGCCGCGTCGATGTCCTCGCCCTCCTCCACCTCGGCCACCCGGCCGCGCAGCACGCCGACCAGCACCATTGCCGCGGAGACCACGAGGATGGTGCCGACCAGGAAGGGGAACACCCGCGGCCCCACCTGCGTGCCCGACTCCCGGATGGAGAAGGCGCCGACGAACACGAAGAGACCGAGCGCGAGCGCGAGGCCCGCGAAGACGTACTCGCCCAGTTTCGGGAACCGCGGATGCGCGCGCTCCGCAGCGCGCGCATCCGCTGTATCGGTGGACATGGCTACTCGACCAGGCCGATGTTCTGCAGGGTGGTGGTGACCTCGGTGATGTTGCCGTCGAGGTACTCGGAGAACTCGTCGCCGGTGAGGAAGGCGTCGGCCCAGCCGCGGGTGGAGAGCTCGTCGGTCCAGGCCTCGCTCTCGTGCATCTGCGTCACCACGTCGATCAGCGCGTCGCGGTCGGCGTCGGAGATGTCGCTCGGCGCGAGCAGGCCGCGCCAGTTGGTGAGCACCACGTCGTAGCCGGCCTCGGTGATGGTCTCGGTGTCCGGCAGGTTCTCTGTGGGCTCGGCGGAGGAGACCGCGAGGGCCTTCATGGTTCCGGCGTCGATGTGCTCGAGGAACTCGCCGATGCCCGAGATACCGGCGGAGGCGTTGTTGCCGAGGATCAGCGCCACCGCCTCCCCGCCGCCCGAGTTGGGGATGTAGTTGAGGCTCTCGGAGATCTCCGCGCCGCTGAGCCCGGCCTCCTCCAGCAGCAGGCCGGCCAGGATGTGGTCGGCGCCGCCCGCCGAGCCGCCGGTGATCGAGACGTCCTGCCCGTTCTCGACGATGTCGTCGACGAGGTCCTCGAGGGTGTCGTACTCGGACTCGGCAGGGACGACCACCACGAGGGGCTCCTCGGTGAGGCGCGCGATCGGGGTGGTGTCCTCCATGCGGTTCTGCGCCGCGTTGGTCTCGACCGCGCCCACCATCACCAGCCCGGTGACCATCAGGGTGTGCGGGTCCTTCTCGTTGGCGAGGGAGGCCAGGCCCACCGTGCCGCCCGCGCCGCCGATGTTGGTCACCGGGGCGCTGTCGACGATCTTGTCGGCGGTGAGGGTCTGCGCCACGGCGCGCCCGGTCTGGTCCCAGCCGCCGCCCGGCTCGGCGGGCACGATGATCTGCACGTCGGTGACGGCGCCGCCCTCCTCGGACGCGCCGTCGCCCCCGCCTCCTCCGGAGGCGCTGCAGGAGGCCAGGGCCAGGGTGGTCGCCGCGGCCAGGATGACCAGTGGTAGTCGTCGCATGGATCTACTCCTCGTTGAGCGTCTGCCTCGTTGCAGACAATGATGATGCTGGTACGCACGGTAGTCAGACCCCGGGCGGATGCGGGACTTCCGTAACTATTGGACGCGACGGCCCCGCATAAAACGGGGCGCGCATGGCCCGCCATCCGCTCGCGAGCGCCACAATGGTGTGGTGCAAGCAATGTCGCTTCGAGTCCAGCTCCTGCTGCTGCAGGCGCTCATCGTGTGCGTCGTGGTGCTCGCCACCGGGATCGTGGCGGCCAGCCTGTCGGAGCGGCAGGTGCGCGACGCCTACCTCGACCGCATGATCGGCGTCGCCCAGTCGGTGGCGATGCTGCCCGCGATCCGCGACGCCTTCGACGACGACGACCCCTCGCTGGTGATCCAGCCGATCGCCGAGGTGATCCGGGAGGCCTCGAACGTGACCTACGTGGTGGTCACCGACGCGGAGGGCATCCGCTACTCGCACCCCGACGCGGAGCGCATCGGCGAGCGGGTGTCGACCGACCCCTCCATCCCGCTCTCCGGCGAGATGTACGTGGGCACCCAGACCGGCACGCTGGGGGAGTCCTGGCGGGCGAAGGTGCCGGTGCGCGCGCCCGACGGGTCGATCGCGGGCACCGTCTCGGTGGGGATCCTCGAGTCGTCGCTGCGCGCCGAGTTCGTCGGCGGGCTGGGCGGGCTCGTGGTGGCGCTCGTCGCATCCGCGGTGGTCGGCATCTTCGGGGCGGCCGGGGTGACCGCCATCATCCGCCGCCGCATCTACCGGCTGGAGCCGAAGGAGATCGCCTCGCTGGTCGGCTCGCGCGAGACGATGCTGCACGGACTGAGCGAGGGTGTGGTCAGCGTCGACGACCGCGGCGCGGTCGTGCTGGTGAACGACGCGGCGCTGTCGCTGCTCGGCCTCGCCTCCGACGAGCTGACCGGGCGCCTCGCCGCCGACGTCCTCGACCCCTCGCTGCTGGCGGTGCTGGAGCGGGGGGAGCGGGACGGGCGGCTCGTGCTCGCGGGGGAGCGGATCCTCGTGGCGCGCAGCACGGGCACCGAGCTGGACGGCCGCGCGGTCGGGGCGACGCTGCTGGTGCGCGACCACACCGAGCTGCACCAGCTGCTGCGCGAGATGGACGGCGCGCAGTCGCTCACGAACGGCCTGCGCGCCCAGGCGCACGAGTTCGCCAACAAGCTGCACGTGATCTCGGGGCTGCTCGAGCTGGGGCTGGTCGACGAGGCGCGCGACTTCATCGTGCGCACGGGCACGGGCGGGCCGCTCGGGGTGCCGGGCGAGGACGCCGTCCGGGAGTTCCCGGAGCTCGCCGCGCTGCTGCTGGTGAAGGCGAGCCACGCGCGGGAGCTGGGGATGTCGCTCGCGATCACCGACTCGCAGGCGCTGCCGGTGGCGCTGCGCGGCGAGGAGGCGGCCACCGTGCGCGGCGACCTGCTCACCATCGTGGGCAACCTGGTCGACAACGCGCTGGAGGCCTGCGGTGCGGGCAACCGGATCGAGCTCGGTTTCGCCTCGGTCGAGGGCGCCGTGCGGGTGACGGTCGGCGACGACGGCGCGGGCATCCCCGCCGACCAGTACGAGCGGGTGTTCGAGGAGGGGGTCAGCTCCAAGTCGGTAGCGGATGAGGGCTTCCGCCGCCGCGGGATCGGCCTCGCCCTGGTGAGACGGATCGTCGAGCGCGCGGCCGGCAGTGTCACGGTCGGGCGCTCGGTGCTCGGCGGTGCGCTGTTCTCGGTGGAGCTGCCGTTGCCGGGTGCGGGTGCGGGTGCGGAGCCTGGTGCTGGTGCTGGTGCTGGTGCTGGTGCTGGCGCGGGGCCCGGCGCGGTGCCGGCCGCCCGGGGCTCGCGGTGATGCCCGCGTGACCGGGCATCCGCTGACGGCGCCGGCGCTGCGCACCGTGATCGTCGACGACGACGTGGAGGTCGCCGCCCTGCACGCCCGCTTCGTCGGGGTGCACCCGGCCTTCGCGGTGGTGGCGACGGCGCACAGCGGTCCGCAGGCGCTCGCGCTGATCGCGGCGCACCGCCCCGACCTCGTGCTGCTCGACTTCGACCTGCCCGGGCTCTCCGGCCTCGAGGTGCTGCGCGACGTGCGGGCGCTCGGCGGCGCGCAGCCCGAGGTGATCGCCGTCACCGCGGCCCGCGACGTGGAGAGCGTGCGGCAGGCGCGGAGTGCCGGCATTCAGCACTACCTGGTGAAGCCGTTCACGGCGCTCAGCCTGCAGAGCCGGCTCGACGACGTGGCCCGCGACCGGCTGGCGCTGCTGCGCTCCGGGGTGGCCGAGCTCGCGCAGAGCGACATCGACGTGCTCATCCGGGGAGGCACCCGCGGCCGCGTGCAGCTGCCGAAGGGGCTCAGCGAGGGAACGCTGGCCGCCGTCGAGTCGGCGCTCGCCGCGTCCGGCGGCGGCTCGGCCACCGAGGTCGCCGCGGTCGCCGGCATCTCCCGGGTGAGCGCCCGGCGCTACCTCGAGTACCTGGTCGACGTGCACCGGGCGCGCAAGACGCTCGACTACGCCACCGCGGGCCGCCCGTCGGCGCGGTTCAGCGCGGTCCACTGAGGCCCCGTCCAGCCGCCCCGTCCCCAGGGAGGTGGGGCAAGCATCCGCTCATCGTGGGGCCCCCGGGGGTCGATTGTTTGCCCCTCTGCTCGGAGCGGGGTGATGTCTGGGGGAGGTGGGGCAGGCATCCGCTGTTCGGGGTGCCCGCGGGGGTCGATTGTTTGCCCCTCTGCTCGGGCCCACGGGAGGCAGGGCGGGCATCCGGCGGAACGTCACAAGCGGCTCGAATAGACTGGGGCCTGTCATTCGAGCGAGCCGTATCCGGCTCCCACAATCGCACGGAGCCCCATGTCTGAAATCACGACCGAGGTCGTCTCGCACCTCGCCAACCTGGCCAGGATCGCCCTGACGCCCGAAGAGATCGAGACGCTCTCGGGCGAACTCGGCGCGATCCTCGACAACGTCGCGAAGGTGAGCGAGGTCGCCACCCCCGACGTGCCCGCGACCAGCCACCCGATCCCGCTCGTCAACGTCTTCCGCGACGACGTCGCCGGCGCGACCCTCACGGCCGAGCAGGCGCTCGCCGGAGCCCCCGAGCACGACGGCGCCCGCTTCAAGGTGTCCGCAATCCTGGGAGAAGAGCAGTAGCCATGACCCTCATCACTCTCAGCGCCGCCGCGCTCGCAGACAAGCTCGCCTCGGGCGAGGTCTCCTCCGTCGAGGCCACCCAGGCGCACCTCGACCGCATCGCCGCCGTCGACGGCGACGTGCGCGCCTTCCTGCACATCTCCGCGAACGCCCTCGAGACCGCCGCCGAGGTGGACCGCAAGCGCGCCGCCGGCGAGAAGCTCGGCGCCCTGGCCGGCGTGCCGGTCGCGATCAAGGACGTGCTCTGCACCATCGACATGCCGTCGACCGCGGGCAGCCGCATCCTCGAGGGCTGGGTGCCGCCGTACGACGCCACCGTCGTCGCGAAGCTCCGAGCCGCCAACCTCATCCCGCTCGGCAAGACCAACATGGACGAGTTCGCGATGGGCTCGTCGACCGAGCACTCCGCCTACGGACCCACGCACAACCCCTGGGACCTCGACCGCATCCCCGGAGGCTCCGGCGGAGGATCGGCCGCGGCCGTCGCCGCCTTCGAGGCGCCCCTCGCCCTCGGCTCCGACACCGGCGGATCGATCCGCCAGCCCGCCGCCGTCACCGGCTCGGTCGGCGTCAAGCCCACCTACGGCGGGGTGTCCCGCTACGGCGCGATCGCCCTCGCGAGCTCGCTCGACCAGGTCGGACCCGTCTCGCGCACCGTGCTCGACGCCGCTCTGCTGCACGACGTGATCGGCGGGCACGACCCCCGCGACTCCACCTCCCTGCGCGACGAGTGGCCGTCCTTCGCGGCCGCCGCCCGCTCCGGCCAGAAGGCGGAGTCGCTCAAGGGCCTCCGCGTCGGCGTGGTCAAGGAGCTCGACAACCCGGGCTTCCAGTCCGGCGTCACCCAGCGCTTCCACGAGAGCCTCGAGCTGCTCTCCGCCGCCGGCGCGGAGATCGTCGAGGTGAGCGCCCCGAACTTCGAGTACGCGGTCGCCGCCTACTACCTGATCCTCCCCGCCGAGGCGTCGAGCAACCTCGCGAAGTTCGACTCCGTGCGCTTCGGCCTGCGGGTCAACCCCGCCGGCGGCGGAACCGTCGAAGACGTCATGAGCGCCACCCGCGAGGCCGGCTTCGGCGACGAGGTCAAGCGCCGCATCATCCTCGGCACCTACGCGCTCAGCGCCGGCTACTACGACGCCTACTACGGCAGCGCCCAGAAGGTGCGCACGCTCATCCAGCGCGACTTCGCCGCCGCCTTCGACCAGGTCGACGTGCTCGTCAGCCCGGCCGCGCCCACCACCGCGTTCAAGATCGGCGAGAAGATCAACGACCCGCTGGCCATGTACCTCAACGACATCACCACGATCCCCGCCAACCTCGCAGGCGTGCCCGGCATGGGACTCCCCATCGGCCTCGCCCCGGAAGACGGCCTGCCGGTCGGAATCCAGATCATGGCGCCGGCCCGAGCGGATGCGCGCCTCTACGAGGTGGGCGCGACACTCGAGCGCCTGCTGGAGGAGAAATGGGGGCACACGCTGATCAGCCGCGCCCCCGACCTGAGCCTGACCGAGATGCGCGCAGCAACAGAAGGAGCCATCTGATGGCCAAGGCAGAACTGATGGACTTCGAGAAGGCACTCGAGCTCTTCGAGCCGGTGCTCGGCTTCGAGGTGCACATCGAGCTCAACACGACGACCAAGATGTTCTCGGACGCGCCCAACCCGGCGAACTCCGAGAACCAGGGCGCCGAGCCGAACACGCAGATCACCCCGGTCGACCTCGGCCTGCCGGGCAGCCTGCCCGTCGTCAACGGCGAGGCCGTGAAGTACGCGATCAGCCTGGGCCTCGCGCTCGGCTGCGAGATCGCGCCGAGCTCGCGCTTCGCGCGCAAGAACTACTTCTACCCCGACCTGGCGAAGAATTACCAGATCAGTCAGAGCGACGAGCCGATCGCCCACGACGGCAACGTCGAGGTGGAGCTGCCCAACGGCCGCGTCTTCCAGGTCTCGATCGAGCGCGCGCACATGGAGGAGGACGCAGGCAAGCTCACCCACGTGGGCGGCTCGACCGGCCGCATCCAGGGCGCCGAGTACTCGCTCGTCGACTACAACCGCGCGGGCGTGCCCCTCGTGGAGATCGTCACGAACATCATCTACGGCGCGGAGGCCGACGCCCCCGACCTCGCCAAGGCCTACGTGTCGACGATCCGCGACATCGCGGTGTCGCTCGGCATCTCCGAGGCCAAGATGGAGCGCGGCAACCTGCGCTGCGACGCGAACATCTCGCTCACACCCCGCGGCTCCGGCAAGCTCGGAACACGCACGGAGACCAAGAACGTCAACTCGCTCCGAAGCGTGGAGCGCGCCATCCGCTACGAGATCCAGCGACAGGCGGCAATCCTCGCCAAGGGCGGCACCATCACGCAGGAGACCCGCCACTGGCACGAGGACACCGGCGTCACCAGCGCCGGACGTCCGAAGAGCGACGCCGACGACTACCGCTACTTCCCGGAGCCCGACCTCGTGCCGGTCGAGCCGAGCCTCGAGCTGATCGAGGAGCTGCGCGCCGCGCTGCCCGAGGCGCCCGCCGTGCGCCGCCGCCGCCTCAAGGAGGCCTGGAGCTTCACCGACCTCGAGTTCCAGGACGTTCTGAACTCCGGGCTGCTCGTCGAGGTGGAGGAGACCGTCGCCGCAGGCGCCGCCCCCGCCCAGGCCCGCAAGTGGTGGACCGGCGAGATCGCGCGCCTGGCCAACGTGGCCGGCGTCGACGCGTCGTCGCTCGTCAGCCCGCTGCACGTCTCGCTGCTCATCGCCATGATCGAGGGCGGGGAGCTCACCGACCGTCTCGCGCGCCAGGTGCTCGAGGGCGTCGTGGCCGGCGAGGGCAGCCCCGCCGAGGTCACCAAGGCCCGCGGCCTCGTTGTGGTCTCCGACGACGGCCCCCTGATCGCGGCCATCGACGAGGCCCTCGCGGCGCAGCCCGACGTGCTCGCGAAGATCCGCGACGGCAAGGTGCAGGCAGCCGGAGCCGTCATCGGCGCCGTGATGAAGGCCATGCGCGGAACAGCGGATGCCGCCCGCGTACGCGAGCTCGTGCTCGAGCGGGCGCAGCAGCAGTAATGACACCCGACGGGGCGCGGTCGGGTTCGACCGCGCCCCCGTCGCGGGCGGCACTCGCCTGGCGCCCGCTCGGCTACGCCCTCTTCACACTCGCGTGGGGGATCATCGCGCTGAGCGTGGCGGCGCTGTGGGCGCTGTGTCTGACCCAGCTCGGATCACCGTCGGCGCTCACGCTGGAGGCAGACCCGGGCGGCAACGTCCTCGTCCTCGCCCTCTTCGTGCTGATGTTCGCCTTCCTCGCCCTCGCGCTGCCCGCCACGCTGAGCGAGGCGGTATTCGGTCTGATCCTCGTGGCGCGCGCCCTCGGCCCGCTCGATCGCGACCGCGCGCTGTCGGTGAACGTGGGCGGTGCCCGCCGCCCGCTGCTGGCCCCCGCCAGGCACACCGCCTTCAGTCGCGCGGTCTACACCGTCTTCGACCTGAGCTGGACGCCCAGCCTGCGGGTCGCACTCGCAGCCCTGGTCTACGGCGTCTGCTTCACCGGAGGACTGCTGGCCGGGCAGGCACCGCCAGCCGTTGCCATCGGGTACGCCGTTCTGGCGCTGGCCGCGCTTGTCTTCGCCACCCGCATGGCCGTGCGGGAGGTTCGCGCGAGGCGCAGCCGCAGCGTCGAGGGCGACGGCCGGGCAGCGCGATCGGCCCAGCGCGCCGCGCGCAACGCCCGCAAGCGGGAGGCGCGACGCGTCGAGCTGCTCGGCCTCCGCGTCACGAACCTGGACGCCTTCGCGGCCGCGCTCCTCGTCGAGGTCGACAAGGAGGTCGTGAAGCGGGTGCACCACGTCAGGCGCATCCGCCGGGGCGAGAAGCCTGCGCTCGACATCCTCGTCGGCAACGTCATCCACTTCATGGTCGGCACGGTCGACGACGCGGAGGTGCGCCCGCTCGTGCTGCGCCGCGCGCGGGAGATCGAGCCGGCGCCGCGGCCGCCGCGCGCCGCGAAGTAGCCCGGGGCCTCTTTCTTCCCGGGAGTCTTGCGTCCCGCCCGATCGCGGCGGGAGACTCGCCCCATGCCGTACTCCGAGCTGCCGTTCGCGGATCGTCACCCCGACGACGCCGCGCTGGCCTGGTTCGGCCGCCCGGTGTTCCAGCTCGTGGAGCAGACGGCGCTGCGCTTCGCCGCGTGGGAGAGCGAGAACCACAACGAGGTCGTCGAGGTGCTCGGTGCAACCTACTATCTCGCCGACGAGTGGGGCGAGTTCGCCGTGCTCGACCAGTCCAGCATCGGGCGGCGGCTGCGCGGGCTGGTCTTCACCGAGGTGCCGGGTGCCACGCGGCTGCACCCGCTGCCCGCTCGGCAGGCGGCGCTGGTGCAGCACCTCAACCAGGTCGTCACCACCGACCGCATCAACCAGGCCGAGTTCGCGCCACTGTTCGCGTCGGAGGAGTGGCTCGCCGAGCTCGACCGCTGGCGCAGGGAGCTGCGCGCCCTCGACCCGGAGCCCGCCCAGCTGGAGGTCGATGCCCGCCGTATCACGGGCATCCGCTTGAGATACGGCGGCTACACCGGAACGGCGGTGGCCGTCGGCGGCCGCATCGTCACCCTGGTGCTGAACGACGAGGAGGCGCCGCGCGTCGACGCGCGGCTCGTCACGCGCGCGGGCTAGGCGTCGTCGTTCTTCTCGCCGGCCCGCTGCGCCATGATGGCCACGATGCGGCGCGCACTGATGGCAGCGGATGCCGCGGTGCTGAGCGACGACGGAGAGCTGTCGCGGCTGTCGTCGAGCCGTGACAGGGCGGTCTGCAGCGCGGCGTCGGCTGCTGCGACCGCATCCGCTGTGTCGTCCCCGGCGTTGCGTGCGATCAGCACCGCCCCGATGGCGCGGAGGGCCTCGCTGAGCGGCTCCCTGGTGTGCTCGGGGAGGTCTGCGGCGAACTGGCGTTCCCAGATCGACGCGGCGATCACGTCGGTGAGATCGCGCACGTGGAAGGTGATGGTCTCGAGGTCGTAGAGGTCGGAGTAGTCGTCGGTCATGTCGCGATGGTGCAGGCGGGCGCGCGGGTTGCCCTTGCGGCTGTCGTCGGCGTCGATGATGGCGGCGCGCACCTCGTCGGCGGTGCTGCGCAGGATGTCGCTGCGGGTGGCCCACTCCTCGTGCTCGGGCGGCCAGGCCTCCACCAGCGCGCTCGCCATCTCGTCGAGGTGGCGCGCGAGGAGGGCTCGGAACTCGCCGAGCCGCAGCACGGCGGCGGTCACCCGCAGCGGGGGGAAGATCGCCAGGTTGACGAGCAGGCCGACCGCGACGCCGACGGTCATCTGCACGAGGTAGCCGAGCGAGTAGGAGTCCGCGTTGGGGCCGCCGATGATGAGCACGAACAGCGCGGCCACGGGTACGTAGTCGCCGCCGGCCTTGATCCAGCGGAGGCCCGCGATGAGCGTGCCGAGGCCGACGACGAGGGCGATCGTCACGAGGTTCGGTTCGGAGAACACGATCACCGCGCCGGCGAGCAGCATCCCGATGGCGAGGGAGGCGAGCGTCTGCAGGCTCATCCGCACCGAGCTCATCAGCGTCGGGGTCATGCTGATCAGCGCGCCGAGCGGGGCGTAGTAGGGGTACTCGGCTCCGACGCCCGGCACGAAGGGCGCGACGAACCAGGCGATGCCGACGGCCAGCGAGGTCTTGGCGGCGAGGAGCAGGCGCGAGTCGGTGATCCACGCCTTCCAAGGAAGACGCTTCGCGCGCGGCGGGGTCGGGGGCATCTGTCCAGTCTCATCGATCGGTGGCGCGGCGGGCGAATTCCCGGCGGCCCTTGCCGATTTGCGGCCCGGGTGCAGGCCGCGGCGCGCGCTCGGTCGCCGGCTTCCGAGGCGATTGCGGACGAGATACCCGGCCGCGGCGGCGTCATTCGTCCGGAAACGTCTCGCGAGGCGATTCCGGCGGCAGCACAGGGACGGCGATGCCCGCGTTGTCGCCCGCTTGGTCGCCCGATATCAGTCCACGACTGATATCGGGCGGTTATCAGTTGAGCGCTTATACGTTCGGAGTGGTGGCGCCGAAGGAGACCAGCACCGCGACCACCACAACGAGCGCCCAGCTCGCGAAGCTCCCGACGAGAAAGTACTCGGCCTTCGATCCGCCCGGCACGTCCTTCGAGATCTCCGGGAAGCGGATGATGCCCTTCGCCGCGACGATCGCCGCGATGGCGGTGAACTGGCCGGAGATCACGAGCGCCAGCAGGAAGACCCGCTCGAGCGGGCCGATGAACCGTCCGCCCTTCAGCTCGGTGAACACCGGGGCCTCCTCGACCGGGGGCGGGGCGGGGACGGTGCGCTGCCACCACCACCGCCGGACCGGCGCGGCGACGGCGGGCGCGACGGCGGGCGCGACGAGGGGATCCGGGTCGGTGCGCTCCGCCCGCAGCGCCAGCCGCACGATCACGTTCGCTGTCTCGAACAGGAACAGCAGGCCGCCCACGGTGAGGGCGAAGGTGGTGAACGACACCGTCGTCAGCGCCGAGTAGGGCAGGGCGCCGTACCAGTCGACGATCACTCCGGATGGCGAGCCGAGGAGCGGTCCGAGAACGAGGGCCGCCACGACCGCGAGTACCAGGGCGCCGATCGCCCAGTAGCCGGAGCGGTGCAGGCCGGAGCCCTCCCTGGTCGCGTAGAGCCAGCCGATGAGGGCGAGGGCGCCGAGCGGCGACCACCACCAGTCGAGCCCGGTGCCGGCGACGCCGAGCAGCAGGGTCGCGATGCCGAACACGGCGGCGAGCCAGGTGGTGCGTTTCGGAGACAGTCGCGACCGCACCAGGTCGGCGACGCCGAGGGTCGCGAGCAGCAGGGCGAGCAGGATCATCGGTCTCCGCCGTTCGTCGGTGTGTCGAGGGATTCGCTCAGCAGGGCCGCGCCGGCGACGAGGGCGTTCGCGCCGCTGCGCGCCAGGTTCTGCGACACCGCGGACTGCGTGATGCCCTCCGCGGCGGCGAGCTGCGCCTGGGTGGAGCCGAGCAGCTGGCCGAGCAGCAGCCGCCTGGCGCGCGGGTTCATGGTGCTCACGACCTGGTCGCGGGCGAGCAGGTAGGCGTTCACGAGCGCCTCGCTCCGCGCGGGGTCGCCGGCGGCGGCATCGCGCCGGTACCAGGTCCGGAGGAAGCCGAGCTTCGCGTACTGGTGCGCCCTCGCCTCATCGATCGCCCTCCTCGCCGTCCACCATGCGGATCCATCCTGCACCGCCCCACCGACACCCGTGCCGACCGTGCGCACCTCACCCTCGCCGAGTCCGAAGCGGCAGTCCACCCCCTCCGGCAGGAACAGCCGAGCGAGCAGTGTCGCCCGCAGCGCGGCGGGGACGTCGGCGTACACCGCCTGGAACTCGTCGCTGAAGGTCGGCTCGAGCCTCTGCACTCCGGGAAGGATCTCGTTGACCCGGGCGAAGGCCTGCTCGATCTCGGCCTGCAGGGCGGCGCGGTCGGGGTGCGTGCGCGACTTCGAGATGTCGACGATCACGGCGACGGCGGGGGATTCGGGAGGCATTGCATAAGCCTAGAACTTATTTCTCGACAATATAAGTGTTGCGCTTATCGCGGCGAGGCTCCTACGGTGGTGAAATGACATCTCTCGACGTGGTCCAGGCCGACATCACCCGCTTCCCCAGCGACGTCATCGTCAACGCGGCCAACCCCAGCCTGCTCGGCGGCGGGGGAGTGGACGGCGCGATCCACCGGGCCGCGGGCCCCCGGCTGCTCGAGGCCTGCCGCGCGCTCGGGGGCGCGCGCACCGGTGAGACGAAGCTGACGGACGCCTTCGACATCGCCACGGCCACGAAGATCGCGCACACCGTGGGCCCGGTGCACGCCGCCTACCCCGAGCAGGAGGCCGCGCTGCTGCTCGCCGAGTGCTACCGCGGCAGCCTCGACTTCGCCGAGGGCTACCGGTCGATCGCCTTCCCCGCCATCTCCACCGGGGTCTACGGCTACCCGATAGCGGCGGCCTCCGCCGTGGCGGTCGCCACGATCCGCGACTGGCTGGCCGCGCATCCGCTCACCTCAATCGAGACGGTCACCCTCGTCGCCCACAGCCCGGGCGACCTGCGGGTGCTCGAGGCGGCCGTCGCGTCGTAGCGGCGGTGGATGGCGCTGCCGAGGAGGGCCTCTGGGCGCTGCGGGTTCCGCGTCGCGTACCGTTGAAGGCATGAGCATCGTCAGCCGCACCGCCGCCATCGCCTTCGGTGCGGACGCACTGCTCGTTCTCGTCTTCGTGCTGATCGGCCGCGCCACCCACGAGAACCCCCTGCTCGGCGCGCTGGTCACCTATTGGCCGTTCCTGGTCGGGCTCCTCGTCGGCTGGCTGGTCAGCCGCGCGTGGAAGGCGCCCCTCGCCCTCCTCCGCACCGCCGTTCCGGTCTGGATCTGCACCGTCGCCGTCGGGATGCTGCTGCGCGCGCTGAGCCTCCAGGGCATCCAGCTCAGCTTCGTGGCCGTCACGGCGGTGGTGCTCGCCGTGTTCCTCGTCGGCTGGCGCGCGCTCGCTCTGCTGGTGCGGCGCATCCGTTCGTCGCGCGCCGTGCACTAGTCGCGGATCGCGGATCGCGGATCGCGGATCGCGAGAGAGCGGATGCGCCCGCCGGCGCCCTCAGCCGGGCTCGAGCCGCGACTCAGCTCTCGGTGCGCCCGCGGTCGCGCAGCTCGGCCGGCACGAACTCCTTCAGCTGGCCGGACCGCAGCGGCAGGTCGAGCAGGCTGAGCTTGATCAGGCCGCTGCTGGCGTGCCGCCTCGAGTCGAGCCGGATCACCATGCCCGCGTCGCGCAGCAGCCGCACGCCGATCTCGCTGCCCTCGGAGATCTCCGCCACCACGAGGCCGTCGAGCTCGACCGCGGCCGAGCGGGTCCCCGCCCCGATCCTCAGGTGCATGGCCTCGTCGGCGCCCAGCACCACGGCGCGGCTGATGCCCGACATCGGCGCCACCGGTGTGACGACCGACGCCGCGACACCCGGCGACAGGATGGGCCCGCCCGCCGCGTAGTTGTAGGCGGTCGAGCCGGCCGCGGTCGCGATCACCAGCGCATCCGCTTTGTAGTAGCCGAAGGCCGTTCCATCCACCTCGAGGTCGGCGGAGACCACACCGCCGCCCGGGCGCCTGGCCACGGTGAAGTCGTTGAACGCCAGCAGGGTGCGCAGCACGCCGTCGTCGTTGAGGGTGACCTCGAGGGCGTGGTGCGGCTCGATCTGGAAGTCGCCGGTGCGCACCCGCTCGAGCGCGGCCTCCAGGGCGGCGGGCTGCACCTCGACGAGGAATCCGAGATTGCCGTAGTTCACGCCGAGCACGGGGACCGGCCGGTCCGCGGACATGCGCATGGCGCCGAGCATGGTGCCGTCGCCGCCGAGTGCGACGAGGGCGTCGACGTCGGCGGCGAACCGCTCGGCCGTCACCAGCGCGATGCTCTCGCGCCGGGGAGCGGCGTCGCCGGCGACCGCGAGCAGGGTCACGCCCTGCTGCTGAGCCCAGCGAACGATCGTGTCGATGGAGGCGTCGATGTTCTTCGTGGGGTGGGGTACGAGGCCCACGACTGAGGTCGTCATAGCTCGCAGATTACAGCCACGGATGCCGCGGCCGGCTGAGTGCGTCAGCTCGCGTCGACGCTCACCGCGGGTCGCATCGCGGCGTACTCGGCCCCGAGGCCGATGTCCACCAGCCGCACGTCGCCCGCCAGCTCGGATCCCGGCGCGATCAGCAGGCCGGCCTTGCGGGCGCCGAAGGTCACGGTGATGTCGGCGGGCAGCACGAGCGGGTCGGGAACGGTTCCGTCGTCGGGGTTCACACCGCTCGGGATGTCGACCGCCACCACGTAGGCCTGCTCGTTCTCCATCAGCGCCGGGAGCACCGCGGCGACGATGTCGCGCGCCGGGCCGCGCAGCGCCGCGCTGCCGCTGCTGCCGGTTCCGGTGATGCCGTCGATCACCACGTCGGCCGCGGCGGCGAGTGCTGCAGCCTCAGCCGCGTCGAACAGCCGGGCGCCCGCCTCCAGCGCGGCGGCGAGGGCCTCCGGGTGCAGGCGGTCCCCGGTCGGGACGATGGCGACGCTGACGCCGCCCCCGGCCGGGCCGCCGGTGCCAGGGGTGTCGTCGGACTGGCCGGATTCTTCCGATTCGTCGATTCTGCCGACCCCTGGGAGGCTGCCGTCGCTGCCGTCGCTGCCGTCGCTGCCGTCGCTGCCGTCGCTGCCGTCGCTGCCGTCGCTGCCGTCGCTGCCGTCGCTGCCGTCGCTGCCGTCGCTGCCGTCGCTGCCGTGGCCGTCGTCGCTGTCACCGCCGAAGCGATCGTCGTCCGCGCCTCGAGGGCCGCCGCCCGCGAGCTCGGCCGCGGCGAACATCGCGTCGGCGCCGTTGTTGCCGGAGCCGGCCAGCACCAGCACGACCCCGCCGTCGTCGGGGAGCACCGTGCGCACCGCGGCGGCCAGCCCGGCCGCCGCGCGCTGCATCAGCGGCTCGCCCCGCTCCAGCCCGGGGGCCTCCGCAGCCCGCACCTGCTCCGCCGTGTACCCGTGGATCGTCTCAGCGCTCATGATCCGAGTGTGGCACGCGGCATCCGCTAGCGTGGCGAGAGTGATCACCTCCGACAGAGCCTCGCTCGCGATCCACAGCGAGACGCACCCGGCAGCCGACGTCTCCGCGGTGCTCGGCCTTGAGCCCAGCCGCAGCTACGAGCGGGGCGACCGCTTCGGCCGCGGGCTCGTGCGCGCCAGCTCCGGGTGGATCCTCGACGCGCCGCCCGCCGACGCCGGCTCGGCTGAGGACTCCCGGCTCGACGTGCTGGTGCGGATGCTGCAGGGCGCGGCCCCGGCGCTGGCCCGGCTCCGCGCCGACTACGACACCGAGATCGGCTACACCGGGTTCGCGGACAGCGAGCACGGGAGCTTCGCCTTCTCGGCGGAGACGGTCGCGCGACTGGCGGAACTCGGCTGCGGCCTGACCGGCTCGGTCTATCTGGAGGAGCCGGAGTCGGAGCCAGACCCCGCGCCCGCGCCGATACCCCGGCACGAGCCCCAGCCCGACGCCGACCCCGGCGTGCTCGAGCAGGCCGTGCTTCCCGTGATCCCCGGCCGCGAGGCGGAGTTCGAGGCCGCCTTCGCCGCGGCGCAGCGGATCATCGCGCGCTCGCCCGGATTCCGCGACCTCCGGCTCGCGCGCGGCGTCGAGCGGCCGGGCGAGTACCTGCTCCTGGTGGGCTGGGACTCCCTCGACGCGCACCAGAACGGGTTCCGCGGCTCTGCCGCCTACGACGAGTGGCGCGCGCTGCTGCACCGCTTCTACGATCCGTTCCCCGAGGTCGTGCACTTCACCCCGGTGTCGAGCCAGCTCCAGCTGTAGCCCGGGCAGGCGCACTCACACCGTGCGCTCCACCTCGCCGACGCCCATCCCCACCAGGTCCCGCAGCACGGCCTCGTAGCCGTCGATCATGGTGTCGAAGCCGAAGCGCCCCGCCGCGGCGCGCGCGTCGTGCCGGTCCACCCGGGCGGCGCGGAAGATCGCATCCGCCAACGCCGCCACGTCGTCGGACCCGGCGATCGCCCCGGCGAGCGGGCCGATCAGTTCGCGCGCGGCGCCGTACGGCAGTGAGGCCACCGGAGTGCCGCTGGCGAGCGCCTCCACCACGGACAGCCCGAAGGGCTCCGCCCACAGCGGCGACGCCACGAACACCGAGCCGGATCCGAAGAAGTCGGCGAGCTCGCCGTGCCTCAGGTGGCCGCGGTAGCGGACATCCGCCCCCAGTCGCGGAGCGATCTGCTCCTCGAAATAGTCGGCGCGCGAGATCGGGCCGGCGAACTCGAACTCCATGCCCGCGGCGCGGGCGGCGTCGATCGCGAGGTGCAGGCCCTTCTCGCGCGTGATGCGCGCCGCCCACACGGCCACGCCCGGCCGGGGCGTCGCCGACGACCGCCAGCGGTCGAGGTGGATGCCGTTGTGCACCACCCCCACTTCCGGCAGCATCCGCCGCCAGTCGAGCGCGTTGCTCTCCGACACCGTCACCCAGCGGTGCAGCGGGCTCGGCGCCCAGCCGCGACCCTCCACGATCCGGGTCACGTCGTCGAGGTTCGCCGGCGTGTGCAGCACCGTCAGCATCGGGAGGTCGTCCATCTGGCTGTACGGCAGCGAGCTGAGCGAGTTGTTGAGCACCACGTCGAACCCGCCAGCGCGGATCAGCTCGATGCTGTGGTGCACCGACTCGGCGAGGAAGCCGCGCTGCTGCTTGCGCACGCGCGGGCTCGCCAGGTTGACGAACTCGAACTTCGCCGGGACGAGCGGATGCACCGTCGCCGTCGACACGGAACCCTCCTTCGCGTAGAGGGTCACGTCGTGGCCGCGGGCGACGAGCGCGTCGGCGAGCATCGCGGTGTGCGCCTCCGTTCCGCCCTGGTAGGGCTCGGAGATGGGGTGGTGCATGTGGCTGAGGAGGGCGATTCTCACGAGGCCGGTTCCGTTCTGCTGTAGTGTCCCGTCGCCGGGTCGAGTGTGACGAGCCCGCGCTGCTCGAAGGCGTCGAGCCAGCCGCGCATCGGCCAGAAGCCCCAGCGCCCGGCGAAGCGCGCGCCGTTGGCGAGGATGTCGTCGAGATGCTGCACGGGCGGGTCCGCCGTGGGGTGGTGCTGGTGGTAGGCGGTCGCGCCGCCGACCCAGAGCACGTCGACGCCGCGGTCGCGCGCGACCAGCCCGAAGTCGGTGTCCTCGCCGCCGTAGCCGGAGTAGCCCTCGTCGAATCCGCCGACATGCTGCCAGAGAGCGGATGTCGCGGCGAACGACAGCGACCAGAAGAGCTCGTGCGGTCCCGACTCCACCGCGCCGTCCGCGGGGCGCGGCCGGAAGCCGTGCACCGTGGCGCTGCCGGCCCAGCTGCCCGGGTCGTCGTAGTCGGTGGTGGCGGGGAGGTATCCGACCGCTCCGGTGAGCAGCGCGCCCGGGTGCTCCGCGGCGGCCCTGGCGTAGTGCTCGAGCAGGCGCGGCTCCGGCAGGCAGTCGACGTCGAGGAACACGAGCAGCTCGGCGCCGCGCTCGATCGCCAGCCGCGCCCCGAGGTTGCGGGCGGCGGCGAGGGGGAGGCGCCCGGTCGTGTCCAGCGCGGCGATCTCCGGGTGCGGGGCGCCGCGGGGGCGCCAGTCGAGCAGCAGGGGATCGTTCATGGCGACCACGAGGTAGTCGTCGGGGGCGAGGGCCGACCTGCCGAGCGCCGCGTGCTGGCGCTCGATGTGCCGGTGGCGGCCGGAGGCGATCGTGATGACGGCGGTTCTCACGCGGCACCCTCGTCGCGGTCGCCGAGGTCGGCGCCGTCGGTCTGGGGCGCGTGCGGGCGCGTGCCGCCGGGATGCGCGGGACTTCCGTCCGCGTGGAGGCTCTCCGCTGCTGCGGACTGCGCGGGCCTACCGTCTGCCTGCTCCGCCGCGGCAGGCGACGCTCCGGACGCGACCCGGGCGACGATCGCTGCGGCGCGCTCCGCGGCGCGTCCGTCCACCCACTCCGCCCAGGCGCCGCCGTCGAGCGCGGCGGTCGCGGCCACCACCCGCGCCCAGTCGTGCGGTGCGCGGTCGAGCACGGTCACCGGCGCGCCGCTTCCGGCGAGGGCGGTGGCCATCGCCCGCTGCTCGTCGTGCGGGCGGTCCTCGGCCACGATGATCGCGGGGATGCGCGAGGCGGCGATCTCCGCGAGCGCGTTCTGCCCGCAGTGCGCGATCACCAGCGCGTTCGTGCGCAGCGCCCGTGCCACCTCGGTCTCGCTCGCGCCGCGGAGGGTCGTCCAGGTCGTTCCGGGCAGGGCGGCTCGCGCGTCCGCGACCAGTGTGGCGAGCCTGCTCACACCGCGGTCGCCGAAGCCGCCGAGGACGGCGACGGTGTTCGGGATGCGCGCGGCCGCGGTGCCCTGCGTACGGATGCGGCTGATCGCGCCGACGCGCTCGACGCGGGACGCGACATCCGCTTCGACCTGCAGCGGGTCCACGCTCGGCGGCCAGGCGGCGATGATCGCGCTGGACGCGCGGTAGCCGAGGGTGTGCGGCGCGTCGGCGCGGTCGCCGGGCTGGGCCATCGTGACCACGGGAACGCCGTGCAGCCGGGCGAGCAGCGCGACCTCCACCGAGACGTCGACGACAAAAGCCGAGGGGGCGGCGGCGGCGATCCACGCCGAGATGGTCGCCATCCGCTGGGTCAGCCCGCGCGATCGCAGCGGCGCCCAGTGCAGCGAGCCGTTCGCGGCGGCGTCGCTGCCCGGCTCGGAGTCGCCGTCGCCGTGGTCGAGGGGGAGCAGCACCCAGCGGCCGGTGTAGCCGGGCGGCGGCGGGCTCGACGACAGGACCGTCACCGGCTCGTGCAGCTGCGCGGCCATGGTGAGGGCACGGTGCACGTGTCCAGCCCCGCGATGGTGCGCGTAGTACCCGATCACGCGCGGAAGTTCGGGGAGTCGAGGGGCATTGGCTCAATGTACGTCGGCGCCGACGGGCCACCGAGGCCTTGCATTCGCCCCGCGGAACCCGTATCGGCGCCGCGCGGAACCCCTTCCGGAGAATCTGTCACGCGAGTACGGTCGGGGGCATTCAGCTCCACGCACCGCGCCACCCACGCCAGCCGACTAGGAGAGAACCATGACGTCAGACCCCTCAGCCATGCCCAGCATCGTTTTCGTCCACGGCGCGTTCGCCGACGCGTCCGGGTGGACCGAGCCGATCAAACTGCTGCAGCAGAAGGGCTACACAACCTATGCGCCGCCGAACCCGCTGCGCAGCCTGCCCGGCGACTCCGAGTACATCCGTACCTTCCTCTCTACCATCGAGGGGCCGATCGTGCTGGTCGGGCACTCCTACGGCGGCGCGGTGATCACGAATGCGGCCACCGACCTGGAGAACGTGGTCTCCCTCGTCTACATCAACGGCTTCGCGCTCGAGGAGGGCGAGCCGGTCGTCGCCGCGATCGCGCTCGGCGGCGGGCACTCGGCCCTGGCGGCGCACATCCTGCCGCGGCCCTACCCGGGCGCGCCCGAGGGCGACGCCGACGCGTACATCGACCCCGCGTTCTTCACGGAGCTGTTCTGCGCGGACCTTCCCGAAGCGGATGCCGCCGCTCTCGCCTCGACACAGCGCCCGGCCGCGATCGCCACGCTCGGGCAGCCCTCCGGGGTGCCGGCCTGGCGCACCATCCCGAGCTGGTACCTCGTCTCGTCGAACGACCGCACGATCCCCGCCGAGGCGGAACGGGTCATGGCGGCCCGCGCCGGCTCCCGGACGGTGGAGATCGAGAGCTCGCACGTGGCGATGATCTCGCATCCGGGCGCGGTCGCCGAGCTGATCGACGACGCGGCGAAGGACGCGGCGAGGGTGCGGCTCGCGGGCTGACGTCGGAGGCCGGTCCGCGTCAGGCGCGGGCCGGCCGGTCCGTCGCGGGCGCGGGCCGGCCGGGGCGGTCGCTACGCCGGCCACACCCCGATGATGATCGCCATGATCACGATCGTCACCAGCTCGTGGGCCACGTTCAGCACCGTGAGGCCGGTCGGCCTGCCGTCGAAGGCGTCGTGCGTGATGAAGCGCGCCGCGGTGAATCCCGCCCAGAGGATGAGCGCGGTCAGCAGCGAGTTGACGAAGAAGCTGCCGCCGTAGAAGTCCCAGGAGATGAATGCGGCGCCGGCAAGCACCCAGGCGGTGACGAAGCTCACCACGAGCGTCACGGCGATCGGCCGGATCGCGTCGCGGGAGTTCCCCGACGGGGTGATGTCGGCGGCCTTCCTCCAGTAGTTGCCGAACACCCTCGGCGTGTACCAGATCGAGCCGACCACCATGCTCGACAGCGTGGCGAGGATCACGGCCCAGTAGTTGATCTCGGGCACCATCTGAAGCTCCTTCGTTCGCGGGTGCCGGAATTCTACTGCTGCGGCGTCGCCCGGTACGAGGGACGCAGCCGGATGTAGCGCAGCAGACCGTCCTCTCTCATCTCGGCGATGCTCTTCTTGTCTTTCACGAAGGCGGAGAACGATGCGAAGCCCAGCGTCTTCTCGTTGAACGACGGACTGATCCGTCGCATCTGGCTCTTCACCGCCGAGCTCTGCAGCCACTCGTCGTCCGTCTTGTCGTGCATGAGCCGGAGGGCCCTGATGAAGAGCTGGTTCGCCGCGCGCTGGGAGCTCTGACTGACGGTCGCAGCCTGCTCCGAGCCGGTCTTGTTCTCCGCGGTGTGGACCGGTGCCGGAACCGGCTCTATCGCGACGAGTTCGATCGCCTCGCTCTCGTCGTCCAGCCCCGGGAGGTCGTCGTAGCTCTTGAACTCGTCGCAGGCATCCGCCAGAGAGGTGCTCGTCGATCCGGCGACGCCGACGCCGACCACCCGCCGCCCGAGCCGCTTGCAGCGCTGGGCCAGCGCGATGTAGTCGGAGTCCCCGGCGACGATCACGATGTGGGTGATGTCCGGCAGGCGGAACAGGTCTTCGACGACGTCGACGGCCAAGCGGATGTCCGCGCCGTTCTTCATCGAGGCCACTGTGGGGAACATCTGGGTGAGGTCGATGGCCCGGCCGATGAGCTGCTTCTGGTAGGACGCGTTCACCGGCACCGACCAGTCGGCGTACGCGCGGCTGATCACGACATTGCCGAACGAGGTCGCGAAGTCCAGGATCGCGCCGATGTCGACGTTCGCCTCCGTCAGGCGGGCGGCGATCTCCGGATCCGGGTTCGGCACGGCCAGATCGCGCAGTTTCCCGTGCAGTGCGCGCTTCCGCCCGTGCAGCTCGTTGTACCGGGAGATCACGATGTTGTCGAAGTCGATGTAGACGGCAACGCGGGTGTCGGTCGGATCGGCCATCGGGTCTCATTCCTCGTCGGTAATAGATTCGCTTTGCTCAGTATCGTGGGTCGCGGGAGCGGATAGCCTGATTCGATCGCACATTCCGAGTCGAAGAGGACCATGAAACGCACTGCTCCACCCCGTGACACCGGCGGCGCTGCCGGTGCCGACGCGAACTCCGACGCCGGCCTGCTCGATCCCCGCTTCCGCTGGACCACCATCGGCGCCTTCACCCTCATCTTCCTCGGAGCCTTCGAGTCGCTCGCCGTCACCACCGTGATGAGCACCATCAGCACTGATCTGAACGGGGAGGCCTTCTACTCCCTCGCCTTCTCCGGCACCCTGGCCGCGAGCGTTATCGGCATGGTCGTGGCCGGGGGCTGGGCGGATCGGAGCGGTCCCTCCCGTCCGCTCATCGCCGCGATCGTGGTCTTCATCGTCGGGCTGCTGCTCTCCGGCACCGCGGTCGACATGGGCGTGTTCATCCTCGGGCGCTTCTTCCAGGGCCTCGGCTCCGGAGCGATCAGCGTCGCCCTGTTCGTCATGGTGGCGAGAATCTACCCGCCGCGCCTTCATCCGCGCATCTTCGGAGCGTTCGCCGCCGCGTGGGTGCTGCCGTCGATGATCGGGCCGCCCCTCGCGGGGATTGTGGCGGACGCACTCAGCTGGCACTGGGTCTTCCTCGGCGTCGGAGTCCTCGTGCTCGTCGCCGCAGCGGCGATCGTCCCGGCACTGCGGCAGCTGCGTGCGATGCCGAAGATCGCCACTGCCACCGGCGGCGCGACGCGGAGCATTCTCTGGGCGGTCGTGCTCGCGGGCGGCGTCCTCGCGATCAGCCTCGGAGGCGGTGGGGGACACGGCGCGGACGGCGCTGGCTCCGACCCGGGCTCCGGCGCCGGGATCGCGCCGGCGGACGTCGTGCCGTGGCTGATCGCCTTCGCCGCCCTCGCGGTCGTGGTCGTCGCGCTGCGCCCGCTGGTGCCGCGCGGAACGCTGCTCGTCCGCGGCGGACTGCCCGCCACGGTGCTGCTGCGCGGTGCGGTGGCCGCGGCGTTCTTCGGCACCGAGGTCTATCTGCCGTTCCTGTTCCACGACGTGTACGGGCTGCCGACCTGGCTGTCCGGGCTGATCCTCACCGTGGGGGCGGTGTCGTGGGCGGGGACCTCGGCGCTGCAGGGACGGCTGGGCGAGCGGATGCCGCATACCGTCGCCCTGCGGATCGGGGCCACCGCGATCGTGCTGGGAATCGCGGTGCAGCTTCTGACCGCCGCGCTGCTGCTCTCGCCGATCGTCGCCGCGGCCGGATGGCTGATCGCCGGCGGTGGGATGGGGCTGATGTTCCCGCGCATCAGCACGGTCGTGCTCGCCGGCTCGACGGAACGCGACCAGGGCTTCAACAGCGCCGCGATGACCATCACCGACTCCACGGGATCCGCGACGGCGATCGCCTTCGCCGGACTGGTGTTCTTCGCATTCGGCGCCGACGCCGGAGGGTTCGTCGCGGTGTTCTGCCTGACGACGCTTCTCGGGCTGCTCGCGATCCCGGTGGCGTTCCGCGCTCGAGGCTAGTCCGAGGCAGGGCGGCGCGGAACGACCCGGGAACGGGAGCCGTCGACAGCGCCGCGTTCGGAAGGCGGCCGAGGCAGATTACCGTGTTTGCACCTCGGTGCGGCCGGTGAATATTGAGCGGCGAGTCGGCCTTGATGTGGGCCGGGGTGCGTGGTGTTATGAACGGGAATGGACTACCCGAGTCCGCTCGATAGGACGTCCCCATGGCGATTCCACTGCCGGAATCCGCCGCCGCTCGCCCCCGCGACGACGTGCGTGTACCTCTTGCCCACCGCCGCAGCATCCTGCTGCTCGCCCTCGCGCTGAGCGAGGTCGCGGTGCTGGCGATTCTCTTCGGCGTGACGCTCGCGACCGAGGCCGAGGCGAGTGACAGCTTCGGCCACGCGCACGCGCAGGTGATGCTGATGGTGAGCCTGGTCGCGGTCCCCGGGGCGATCGTCCGCCTCGTCGCCCTCCTTCTCGCACGAGCCGCACTGTTCTCGTCGCTGCTCACGTCGGCGGTCTGCGCGCGTGCCGTGTGGATCGTGCTCTCCGGTGTTGTGCTCAGCGGTATCGGCCAGGTGATCTGCCTCTTCAACGCGAGCGCCTTCGTGCCCGACGGGCTGAGGTTCAGCGAGGGCGAACGACTGGTGGTGTCGGTGATGTGGAGCAGCGTGCTCGTGATCACCTGGGCCGTCGCGATGGGCGTCTCGCAGACAGCGGTCATCCGCTCCGCCTGGGTCGCCGCGGTCAAGGCGCTGAACCGCGGCCATGCCGGTGCGGTGAAGCACAGCCTGACCGAGCCGTAGGCCGCCTCCTAGAACCAGGGCCCGGAGAAGGCCGGGCTTGTCACTGAAATGACCAGCGGATGCAAGCAGATCGCTCCGCGCGCATGGGTCGTAACGTGCACAGGGGAGCACCACCGCACAACGGCCCCAGCGGCATCAGCTGCGGGGGCCGTCGTGCGGTGGTGCCGGAGGTGTCAGTTCGAGACGTCTCCGCGCCACGATCCGGTCTCGACGCCCTCGGCCTCGATGAACTCCTTGAAGTTCTTGAGGTCCTTCTTGATGACGTGGTCGTCGACGCCGAACACGGCGCCGGCCTTCTCAGCGAGGCCGGTGGCCTCCCAGTCGAGCTGCACGGTGACGCGCGACTCGGTGTCGCTGAGCTTGTGGAAGGTAACGACTCCGGCGTGGTTCTCCTCGCCGCCGACGCTGTTCCACGCGACGCGCTCGTCGGCGTGCTGCTCGGTGATCACGGCGTCGAACTCGCGCACGGCACCGGCGATCTTCACGGTCCAGTGGGTGTGGGTCTCGTCGCTCTGGGTGATGGACTCGACGAAGCTCAGGAACTTCGGGAACGTCTCGAACTGGGTCCACTGGTTGTACGCGGTGGATACGGGAACGTTGACGTCGACGGTTTCGATGACCTGGGGCATGGATGTCTCCTCATTCGTTGATCTTGCACGTTCTGCTGCGCAGGTTTCCTCGTTCGAAGGCTGCGTGAGTTCGCTTACGAGCTCATTAAAGACCGTACGCAGCGAAGCGGATGCTCGTGAACGCTGGCCAACCGGGGTGCCGGTAGTTACCATGCCGACTATCAACCCCTGTGCCCAGTTTCGGCCGCGCACTACGGTCGTGCGCATGGTGAACATCGTTGAACTGATCGCCGAGCGAGTGACCTCGGTAGGCGCGAAGGCAAGTTACGGAGACCCCGTCTCGGTCGGCGGGGTCGAGCTGGTGCCCGTCGCACTGGTCTGGTTCGGATTCGGCGGAGGCAGCGACACGAGCGAGAACGGCGGCGGTGGCGGCGGGGGCGTCAGCATCCCGATCGGCGCCTACGTGCGCGGTCCCGACGGGGTGCGCTTCAAGCCCAACCTCGTCGCCCTGGTGGCGGTCTCGGTGCCGATCGCCTGGGCGCTGAGCTGGGCGATCGTGGGAGCGGGCGCCGTGTCCGGCGCAAACAGCTACGTCTCCAAGAAATAGGGCGCCAAGAAGCAGGGCGCCAAGAAGCGGCCCGCCGGCATTTACTCCCGCTGCCGTCGGAAGTCGAGGAACGCCCCGCTCTTCGTGACCAGTGCGCGCGGGGTGCGCGCCGGATCGATCTCGGCAGGCGGGATCAGCCAGTACCCGGTCAGGTCGCGGGCGATCCGCCAATGGTTGTTGTGCAGCAGCAGGTGGTGGAACCGACAGAGCAGCACACCGTCGGCGATGTCGGTCTTCCCCCTGTCCTTCTTCCACTCCTTGATGTGATGCGCCTCGGTCCAGCTGGCCGGTCTGTCGCAGCCGGTCCACAGGCATCCGCCGTCGCGGGCGGCCATGGCGATCTTCTGCGCGGCGGAGAACAGCCGCTGCTCGCGCCCGAGGTTGAGCGGCTGGTCGCCGTAGAACTCGATGTCCCGCGTGCCCTCCGCGCAGGCGGCCCGCTGCACCATCTCGATCGGGACGGGCATGTCGATCCCCTCGATGCGGCCGTGGCCCTCGCCCGACGCCAGGACCTCTGCGTTGACGAGAACCCGCACCGACGGCTGCCGCGACCCGACGATGCTGCGCCCCTGGCCGCCACCCGCGCCGCCCGCCTCCGCGTCCACCGCGATCCGCATCAGCTGCACGAAGCAGTCGTGCAGGTACTGCTCCGTGGTGCGCGGGTCGTTCTCGACCGCCTCGGCCCAGGCCTTCCCCGCCTCGTCGACGAAGCGGGGGCCGCCCCGCCGGGGCGACGTGATCTTGTCGAAGAGGTCGTCGAGGAAGGCGCTGGACTCGATGTCCGGATCGACGATGTAGCGCGGCAGGCCGTTCGGGCGGGTGGTGCGGCGCAGCATCCGCTGCTCGTAGACCGCCCTGGCCCGTTCCTCGATGCCCGCCTCGTCGAGGTCGTCGCGCATCTCGCGCGCCCGCTTGAGCAGCGCATCGGCGTCGAGCGTGGCTGCCAACACCACGAGGTCGTGCGCCGCGGCGGCGAGCTGGTCGACGTCGACCCCGGGGCCCGGCTCGCCGAGCCCGATGCCGATCGCCCGCGCCGCCTCGACCGACAGCAGGTCCGCCGCGACCGCGGACCCGACCTCCTCCAGCCAGGGTGCGAGAACCGGAACCCCCGGTGCCGGCGGCGCCTGAGCCTCGCGCACCATCGTGCCGACCCGCACCAGGGTCGTCGCGTCGCGGAAGGTCGACCCGGTCTGGTGCCGCACCAGGTCGGCAGGCGACCGGAAGCCCTCGCGGGCGGCGAGCCCGGAGTGGCCCAGCTCGCGGCGGGAGCGGAACGCGATCTCGCCCGCCACCACCGCCGCGCCGGCGTCGAGCGCCCGCCGGGCCTCGGCGAGGATCCGCTGGGCGGAGATCAGCGCCGCGTCGCCGAGCGACCCCACGCCGAGAACGTCGGTCGACATCCCGCGGGCGGACGCCAGGGCGGCGTCGAGCGACGCGGCGTAGGCGTCTGCGAAAGTCGACATGCCTCGATTGTCCGGGCCACCGGCATCCGCTGACGGGAAAAGAGCCGATCTGGGGAGCTCTACGCGTCCGCGGCGCCTGTGAGGGAGACGAGCGCGTCGATCGCCGGCACCTGACCGGCGACCAGGCGCGACCGCGCGGCATCCAGTGGGCACCACTCGAAGCGGTCCATCTCGGGGAAGCTGATCGACCGCCCCGACCCGCGCGGCCACTCGACCGTCACTAGGCTCCCCGGCGCCGGCTCGAGCACCCCTGCGAACGCGCCGGCGAACACCGCCACGACCTTCCCCGAGGAGTAGCGGAACTCGCCGAGCAGCGAGTACGGCACGTCGGGCGCCGGCACCCCCACCTCCTCCGCGAACTCCCGCAGCGCGGTCTCGAGCAGCCCGTCCGATCCCTCGACCAGCCCCTTCGGCAGCGACCAGGCCCGCGCGTCCTTACGCGCCCAGAACGGCCCGCCCATGTGCCCGATGAACACCTCGAGCGACGGCGAGTAGAGGAGGATCCCCGCGGAAACGGCCATGCCCTTAACTTATCCCCACCGATTTGGCCATCCCGGTATGGATGTCGGCCCCAGACGGTTGAATCGGGGGTGCGGTGCAACCCGCCGCATGTTCCGAAATGAAGGAGAACGTAAGAATGACGTCAGTACCCACGATCACCCTCAACAACGGGACAGAGATCCCCCAGCTCGGTTTCGGCGTCTTCCAGGTGCCGCCGGAGGACACCAAGCGCGCCACCCTCGAGGCCCTCGAGGTCGGCTACCGCCACATCGACACCGCCCAGATGTACGGCAACGAGAAGGGCGTCGGCGAGGCGGTCCGCGAGTCCGGGCTCGCCCGCGAGGAGATCTTCGTCACCAGCAAGCTCAACAACGGCTTCCACGCCCGCGACGTCGCCCTCGACGCCTTCGACCGCAGCCTCGAGTCCCTCGGCTTCGAGTTCCTCGACCTCTTCCTCATCCACTGGCCGCTGCCCAACGCGGTCGGCGTCGCCGACTACGTCGAGACCTGGAAGGCCCTCGAGGAGATCAAGGCGTCCGGCCGCGTCGAGGCCATCGGCGTCTCCAACTTCCAGCCCGCGCACCTGCAGCGCCTGTTCGACAACACCGAGACCGTGCCCGCCGTCAACCAGATCGAGGTGCACCCGTACCTCACGCAGGACGACGTGCGCGCCTTCAACACCGAGCACGGCATCGCCACCGAGGCCTGGTCGCCGATCGCCCAGGGCGGCGTGCTGAAGGACCCGGTCATCGAGAAGATCGCCGAGCGCGTCGGCCGAAGCACCGCGCAGGTCACCCTCCGCTGGCACGTCCAGCGCGGCGACATCATCTTCCCGAAGTCGGTCACCCGCAGCCGGGTCGAGGAGAACTTCGCCCTGTTCGACTTCGAGCTCACCGACGCCGACATCGCGGCGATCACCGGGCTGAACAAGAACGAGCGCACCGGGCCCGACCCCGACGTGTTCGACTACGTGCCGAAGCCGTAGTTCCGGCGAAAAGATCCGCGGCGGATCGCCCCACTCGGCGGAGAGGGGCGGTCCGCCGCTGTGCGTCAGACCACCGGGAGGTAGTGGCGCGTCACCGGCGACAGCGGCGTGAGCGGCTTGCGTACCTCGATCTCGAGCCGCTGCACCATCGCCGGCGTCGTCGGCGTCAGCTCGATGCGGCACTCCAGGTCTCCGGTCGTGCCCGGCACGGTCCACGCCGCGTGCGCCGGGGAGACCGCCCAGGCGAGCCGGCCAGCCAGCGGTGCGGCCGAGGCTGTGAGCCCGCCCACCTCGGAAATCGCCTTCTCCAGCCGCGTCGCGCGGACATCCGCCGGCACATCGCTGAGCAGGTTCGGACTGAACAGAGCGGATGCCCGCAGCAGGTCGCCAGACGCGATCGCCGCATCGAGGGCCTCGGCTGAGGCCACGGTCGCGGCCCACAGCGGAACGGACCGCGCGGGCGCCCCGTTCAGCTCCAGCACCGAGCGCAGCATGGCGGTCGCCGCGATCCCCGGCCGCACGCCGTTCGTGTTCGCGAACACTACGACGCCCACGCCCGACTCCACATGCCAGCGCATGTTCGACGACCAGCCGGGCAGCCCGCCGGAGTGCTGGGCGATGGCGCCGAAGCGCACGTCGTGCTCGACCACCAGGCCGAGCCCGTAGCCGACGCCCTCGACGGTCGCGACCTCGGGGTGGTCGGAGCCCAGGGGAGCGGGGGTGTGCACGCTCTGCATCAGCCGGCGGGACGCGCGCGAGAGCACGGCGTCGTCGGTGTTCGCCGGGTCGAAGGCGCTGGACAGCCAGGCGCTCCAGGCCGCGATGTCGCCGACAGTGGAGAACATGCTGGCCGCGCAGCCGCCGATCCCGGTGCCGACGAAGGGCCGGTCGAACCAGGTCGCGCCCTCGTCGAAGCTGCCGAAGCCGTGCGCGATCGCCGCCAAGTCGTAGTCGCCGGCGTTGTAGCGGGTGTCGGCGAGGCCGAGCGGCTCGAGCAGCGCGGTGCGGGCGAACTCCTCGAAGGGCATCCCGGCGGCGTCCTCAACGATCACGCCGAGCAGCCAGAAGGCGATGTTCGAGTACTGGTAGCCCTCGCCGGGGCGCCCCGCGAACACCAGCCCGGCGTCGACGACCGCGAGGAAGTCGGCGCGCGACAGGCCGAGCTCGTAGTCGGCCCAGCCGTTGTCCTCCGGCAGGCCGGAGGAGTTGTCCATCAGCATGGCGACGGTGACCGTCAGTACGACCCCGGAGGCGTCGACCGGGTCGCGGAACTGCGGCACCAGCGCCGACACCCGGTCGGAGAGCGACAGCAGCCCGCGCTCCACCAGGATCAGCGCGGCGGCGATCTCGAAGCTCTTCGACATCGAGGCGATGCGGTACACGGTGTCCGCGGCGGGCGCACGGCCGTCGAGCTGGAACTGGCCGACCCCGTTCTGGTAGAGCAGCCCGCTGCGGTCGAACACCGCGTAGTTGATCGAGGGGGTGACGAGATCGGTGCCGTCGAACCATTGATCGAGGGTCTTGGTGGGGAGGGAGGTCATACCTCCCAGTGTCCCTCACCGCGCTGCTACCCTCGGTGCCATGAAGCCGCACGAGCTCGCCGAACTCGCCCACCTCCGCCGGGCGCGCGACCTCATCGACCGCGACTACGCGCAGCCGCTCGATGTGCCCACCATGGCCGCCCGCGCCCTGATGTCGCCCGCGCACTTCTCCCGCCGCTTCCGCGCCGCCTACGGCGAGACGCCCTACGGCTACCTGATGACCCGCCGCATCGAGCGGGCCATGGCGCTGCTGCGCGAGGGCTCCAGTGTCACGGACGCCTGCATGGGCGTCGGCTCCACCTCCCTCGGCTCCTTCAGCTCGAGCTTCACCGAGATGACCGGCGAGACCCCGAGCGCCTACCGCGCCCGCGACCACTCCGCGCTCGAGGCGATGCCCGCGTGCATGGCGCGGTATCTGAGCCGCCCGAGCTACGAGCTGCCGAGCAGGATTCGAGAAGCGGATGCGGCATCCGCCTCTTAAATTGGGCGCATGACAATCTCACTCCAGTACGCGAACATCACGGTCAACGACGTCGACGAGTCCCTGGGCTTCTACCGCGACGGCCTCGGCCTCGACGTGCAGATGGACGTCGCCAACGGCGGCTTCCGCTGGGTCACCCTCGGCAGCCCCGAGCAGCCGGGGCTGGGCATCGTGCTCTCCGCCCCGCACGCCGGCCGCTCGCAGGCCTCGGGCGACGCCCTGCAGGAGCTGCTCACCAAGGGCGAGCTGCCGATGATGGTCTACGCCTCGAGCGACGTCGACGCCGCCTTCGAGAGACTGCGGGCCGCGGGCGCCGAGGTGCTGCAGGAGCCGATCGAGCAGGACTGGGGCCCGAAGGACTGCGCGTTCCGCGATCCCTCCGGCAACGTGGTGAGGATCTCGCAGGCCTAGGGCGCCTGTTCTCCCAGGGCGAACTGCCCGGCGGGAATGGCAGGGGCTCCCTAACGTTGACTTGAGTCGAAGGCACTCAAGTTTTCACCGGGAGGTCACATTGCCTACAGATCCAGCTTCTGAAGCCAGCAACACGTTCGACGAGTTTCTGGCGCGCTACCTTCAGGGCGAGCGCTCGGCGCAGTCGCCGCGCGCCATCAACATCGGCCGCATGCTCAGCCGCCGCAGCCACGAGGTGCTCGCCGAGGCCGGCCAGTACGCGCTCGAGAACGGCCAGGACGAGCTCGACGCGCTGCACATGCTGCGCGTCCTCGCCGCGAGCGAGCCGGTCACCCGCGCCATCCGCGGCGTCGGCGCCGACCCCGCGGCAATCGTGAAGGCGGTCGAGCAGCGCCTGCCCGCCGGTTCCGGCGACACCGACGGCGAGACCCCCTCGCTCACCCAGTCCGGCCAGCGCGCGGTGTTCCACGCGCTGCAGGTCGCGCGGGCGGCGGGCTCCACCTACATCGACCCCGAGCACATCTTCTTCGCCCTGGTTCTCAACCAGGACTCCCCGGCCGGACAGGTGCTGGCCGCCGCGGGCGTCACCCCCGAGGCCCTGCAGAACGTGCTGCGGGAGACCGTGACGACCGAAGCGGATGGCGCGGCCGCCGAGACGGTCGCCGAATCCGAGACGCCCACCCTCGACACCTACGGCACCGACCTCACCGCGCAGGCCCGCGCCGGCGAGCTCGACCCGGTGATCGGCCGCGCCGACGAGATCGAGCAGACCATCGAGATCCTGTCCCGCCGCACCAAGAACAACCCGGTGCTGATCGGCGAGGCGGGCGTCGGCAAGACGGCGATCGTCTCCGGCCTCGCCCAGGCCATCGTCGACGGCGGCGTGCCCGAGCAGCTGCGCGGCAAGCGCGTGGTCACGCTCGACCTGCCCGCGATGCTCGCCGGCACCAAGTACCGCGGCGACTTCGAGGAGCGCCTCACCAGGCTCATGGACGAGATCAGCGCGCACAGAGACACGCTGATCGTCTTCGTCGACGAGATCCACACCGTGGTCGGGGCCGGCGGCTCCGGCGAGGGCGGCATGGACGCCGGCAACATCCTGAAGCCCCGGCTGGCCCGCGGCGACCTCCACGTCGTCGGCGCCACCACGCTCAAGGAGTACCGCGCCATCGAGAAGGACCCCGCGCTCGAGCGCCGCTTCCAGCCCGTCCAGGTCGGCGAGCCCTCCATCGACGACGCCGTGCTCATCCTCTCCGGACTGCGCACCGCCTACGAGGAGCACCACGGCGTGCGGTACACCGACGACGCGATCCGCGCATCCGTCGAGCTGTCGGCCCGCTACGTGACCGACCGCTTCCTGCCCGACAAGGCCATCGACCTGATCGACCAGGCCGGGGCGCGCTTGCGCCTGCGCATGGGGTCGAAGGTCGACGTCTCCGAGCTCGTCGCGGAGCTCGCCGAGCTGGAGGCCGCCAAGAACTCCGCCGTCTCGGCCGAGAAGTACGAGCAGGCGTCCACCCTGCGCGACCAGATCTCCACCGTCCAGGCGAGGATCGACGGCGCGGCCGGCGGCGGCTCCGTCGCGGGCATCGTCGACGAGAAGGAGATCGCCGAGGTGATCTCCCGAGCCACCGGCATCCCCGCGTCCCGGCTCACCGAGGCCGACCGCGAGCGCCTCGCCAAGCTCGAGAGCGAGCTGCACGAGCGCGTCATCGGCCAGGACGACGCGGTCTCCGTGGTCGCCAAGGCCGTGCGCCGCAACCGCACCGGCATGGGCGACACCGACCGCCCCGTCGGCAGCTTGCTGTTCCTCGGCCCGACCGGCGTCGGCAAGACCGAGCTCGCGAAGTCGCTCGCGTTCTCCCTCTTCGGAGATGAGAAGGCGATGCTGCGCTTCGACATGAGCGAGTTCGGGGAGCGCCACACGGTCAGCCGCCTGGTCGGGGCCCCTCCCGGCTACGTCGGCTACGACGAGGCCGGCCAGCTCACCGAGAAGATCCGCCGCAACCCGTACTCGGTCGTGCTGTTCGACGAGATCGAGAAGGCGCACCCCGACGTGTTCAACCTGCTGCTGCAGGTGCTCGACGACGGGCGCCTCACCGACGGCCAGGGCCGCACGGTCGACTTCCGCAACGCGGTGATCATCATGACGTCCAACGTGGGCGCCGAGGTGCTCGCCAGCCGCAGCGGAGCGCTCGGCTTCGTGGGTTCCTCCGACGCGAGCGGCTTCGCCTCGGAGAAGGACCTGCGCGACCGGGTCATGGGCAAGCTGCGCGAGGCGATGCGGCCGGAGTTCCTCAACCGGATCGACGAGATCGTGCTGTTCCGCAAGCTGGAGAAGACGCAGCTGCGGGAGATCGTGCGCCTGATGCTCAACGCCACCTCGGCCCGGCTCGCCGGCCGCTCGATCGGCATCGACGTCACGGACGAGGCGGTGGACTGGATCTCGGAGCACGGCTACGAGCCCGAGTACGGCGCCCGCCCGCTGCGCCGGGTGATCCAGCGCCAGCTCGACGACCGCGTCGCGGACCTGCTCGTGAACGGCGAGCTGGCGGATGGCGGCCGGGTGACGGTGACGGCCGTCGACGGCCTGCTGGTCGTCGAGGCTGCCGCGGCCCTGCCGCTCGCGGCGTAGGCCGCACGCGGGGTTTCGATACGCCTGCTCCTTCGTCGCGGGCTACTCAACCATCGGAATGTTCCGCCGGTTGAGTAGCAGGCGAGCGAAGCGAGTTCGCGTATCGAAACCCGCACCCCGCTACCGCGGAATCCGCGCCCCCTGTAGAACGGGGGCGTGAAAGCAATCGTGCAGGACTCCTACGGCGACTCGTCGACGCTGCGGTACGCAGACGTCGACCGCCCGGTGCCGAAGAACGACGAGGCGCTGGTGCGGGTCGCCGCCACCTCGCTGCACATCGGCGACTGGCACCTGATGACCGGCCTCCCGCTGGTGGCGCGCGCGGCCCTCGGGATGCGCGCGCCGAAGTCGCGCATCCGCGGCATGGACGTGGCCGGAACGGTCCTCGAGCTGGGCGCGGACGTGAGCGGCTTCGCGGTCGGCGACGCGGTGTTCGGCATCGGCGAGGGTGGACTCGCCGAGTTCACCCGCGCATCCGCTTCATCGATCGTGCACATGCCCGCCGGCCTCGACTTCGCCCAGGCGAGCGCCCTGCCCACCTCCGGCACCACCGCCCTGCACGCGCTGCGCGACGCGGGCGGGGTGCAGGCCGGGCAGAAGGTGCTGATCGTCGGTGCATCCGGCGGCGTCGGCATCTACGCCGTGCAGCTGGCCCGCGCTTTCGGCGCCCTGGTCACCGCGGTCTGCAGCACCTCGAAGATGGAGCTGATGCGGTCCCTCGGGGCGTCCGAGGTGATCGACCGCAGCCGCGAGGACTTCACCAGCACGGGGGAGCGGTTCGACCTCGTCGTCGACATGGTGAGCAGCCAGCCGCTCGCCCGGCTGCGATCGGTGCTCACGCCCCGCGGAACCCTCGTGATCGTCGGGGGAGAGGGCGGGAGCCGCTTTCTCGGCGGGCTCACCCGCCCTCTGGGCGCATCCGTCACCTCGCCGCTGCGGTCGCAGACCCAGCGCGGCCTCGTCTCGGTGACCAGGGCCGCCGACCTGCAGACCCTCGCCGACCTCGCCGAGGCGGGCAAGATCGTGCCGGTGATCGACTCCAGCTACCCGCTGAGCCGCGGCGTCGAGGCCATGCGCCGCCTCGAGAGCCGGGCAGCGGTGGGCAAGATTATCGCCACACCGTAGGGCGCCCGATTTCCGCTCAGCTTGCCGGGGTACCCTGTCGCTCATGATCTCTCGACTTGCCGATGGCACGCCGCTGACCAGTTTCGCCGATTGGGCCGTCGAGGTGATGGAGGCGCTGGGCGCTCCCGGCGCCGGGCTCGTGATCGCGATCGAGAACCTCTTCCCGCCTCTCCCGAGCGAGGTGATCCTCCCGCTGGCCGGATTCACCGCGAGCCGTGGCAGCTTCGGACTCGTCGAGGCGATCCTCTGGACCACCCTCGGATCGATCGTGGGAGCGTGGGCGCTCTACTACCTCGGCATGTGGCTCGGGCGAAAGCGCGTGCGCGCCATCGTCGACAGGATCCCGATGATGAGCGGCGAGGACTTCGACAAGACCGAGGTCTGGTTCCTGAAGCACGGCACGAAGGCCGTGTTCTTCGGGCGGATGGTGCCGCTGTTCCGCAGCTTCATCTCGCTGCCCGCTGGTGTGGAGAAGATGAACTTCTGGGTCTTTACCGGGCTGACCGCTGCGGGAAGCCTGATCTGGAACTCGATCTTCGTGATCGCCGGCTTCTACCTCGGCGAGAACTGGCACGTGGTGGAGGAGTACGCGGGCGTGTTCCAGAAGATCGTGATCGTCGTGGTCGCGGGTCTGCTCGCGTGGTTCCTGGTCACGCGCATCCGCTCGATCCGTCGCGACCGCGCGGCGGTCTGAGCCCTAGGTCCCCGTGGATTCCTCGTCGTCGAAGTCGTCGTCGCCGGGGAGTGTGACGTCGAGGCCGTCCAGTTCGTCGAACTCGATGCCGTCGTCGTCGTCGAGCACGACGTCCTCCTCGTCGGCGAGCACGATGTCCTCGTCGAGGAGCAGCGGCTCCTCCGGGTCGGGTACCGCCTCGGGCACAACGTCGTCGCCGTAGTCGAAGTCGCTCATCGCCTCTGCTCCTGTCTGCTGCTTCCGGTGCTCGGATGCGGCTGCGCCCCGCTGCTGCGAGTGCGGGGCGCGGCAGCACCCTCGTGATCAGGCCTCGTCGGACTCTTCGTCTTCCTCGGGGTTGAAGTTGCTGTCGTCGCCGAGGGTCACCGCGATGCCGTCGTCGGAGTCGGGGATCGTGCCGTCCTTGCCGAGGCCGTCGTCGTCGGTGTTGCTGGTGCCGCGGTTGCTGGTGTCGCTCATGAGGGGTGGTTCCTTTCTGGTTACCCCTCCGGTTCTACCCGGGCGCGCGCGTGGCTGCAAGGCTCACACGGGTTGTCGCAATCTGTCGCCTTTCGCAGTAAGGAGCGCGATTTGTGACAAGCGGATGCCGCGTGGCCGGCGCAGACCCGATGGTTGAGTAGCCCGCGACGAAGGAGCCGGCGTATCGAAACTCAGCGAGGGGCTCAGGAGACCCCGACCCACAGCCCGTCGCGCGCCCGCGTCATCGCCACGTACAGCGCCCGCCGGTCGAGTTCGCGCCGCTCGCCCGAGGCGTCGTCCGCCGCGTGCGCCGAGTCGATCAGTGCGGGGGGCGTGCGCGCCACCAGCACCTGCTTGAACTCGAGCCCCTTCGCGCGGTGCACCGTGCCCACCTTCACCGCGTCGACGCTGCGGCCGCTGTAGGCGGTGAGCTCCACGGTCGGGATGCCGGCCGTGTTCAGCGCCTTCACCATGTGCCCGGCCTGCCAGTTGGTGAGCGCCAGCACGCCGACGTCGCCGAAGCCGGTCCCGCCCGCGCGCACCGACAGCACGTGCTCCACCAGCGACCGGTCGTGCAGCAGCGTGGAATCGAAACGGGTGATCGTCGGGGCCGGGCCGTGCCTCAGGATCTCGCCCGCGGCATCCGCCATGCTTATCGACCCCTCGATGTCGACGAACTCGTCGCCCGCCACCAGGCTCGACGCGAACTCCACGATCTCGTAGGTGTTGCGGTAGTTGGTGGTCATCACCACGCCGCGCCCGGCGATGGAGACGTTCGCCTCGCCGAGCGTGAAGCCGCCCGGGTAGATGGTCTGCTGGCCGTCGCCGATGAGGTTGAGGCCGTCGGGCCGGTTGCCCACCAGCGAGTGCAGCATGCGCACCATCATGCAGGTGAGGTCCTGCGCCTCGTCGATGATCACGGCGCTGTAGCCGTCGAGCGGCTTCATGCGCAGCGACGCGGCGGCGTGCAGAATGACATCGGGATAGTCGTAGATGCGCGCCGCAATGCGCGCCTTCTCGTAGGCCACGTAGAAGCGCCAGACGTGGCGCCGCTGCTCCACGGTGAGGCGACGGCGGCGGCCGGTGCGGGCCAGCGCCGAGTAGTGCTCCAGCTCGCGGATGCCGCGGCCCTTGATCACCGCGTTGATCTCGTCGCGCCAGTAGTCAGCGGATGCGTCGATCACCTTGAGAGCGTCGCCGTACTGCGACCAGGTGGTGTCGAAGATGCCCCGCGCCTCCTCGGGCTTGAGGTTGACCGGTATGCCCCGGTCTTTGAGCAGGTCGAGCGCGAACTTGTACACGCCGCAAAACTCGACCCTGTCGCTGGCGTCGGGCGCCAGCCGTTCGAGCAGCGACTCGAGCACGGCAGGAAGTGTGCGCACGAACGCGGTGACGAGCACCTTGCCCTCGCTCGACCGGGCGAGGTACGCGGCGCGGTGCAGGCCCACAACGGTCTTGCCGGTTCCCGCGGCGCCGCGGATGCGCGACGGCCCCGAGAAGCTGCGGTTGACGAGCTTCGCCTGGGTCGGGTGGAGGAACGCCATCCAGTCCTCGATCGGGAGGGCCATCACGCCCTCCACCAGGGCGTCCTCGATCTCCGTCGCGGAGAGCTGTTTGCTCTCGGGCATCGGCTGCTCGACGATCGACAGGTCCATCTCGAAGGGTCCGTCGGTGGAGTAGACCGGGAAGAGCTGCTCGAGCGCCTCGATCACCAGAGTGAGTTGGGTGGGGGAGAGGCGGGCGCCGCCGCGGGAGATGCGCTTGACCACGTCGGCATCGGACATCAGCGTCACGCCGAACAGGTCGTGCGTCGGCAGGCCGCGCTGGTTGGTGAACACGGCGAGGGCGTGCACCTCCCCGGGGGCGAGCCCGGTGTTGGCGAGCGCCGTGCGGGTGGAGTCGGCGAGATCCGCGATGGTGGCGAAGTCCTGGGTGACGTCGGCCTGGTCGCGGAACACCGCGCCGCCCGCGACCGTCACATCGCGCCACGCCTTGGCGTCGACGACGAAGACCCCGCCCGGCCCCGCGACGATGAAGTCGACCTGAGCGCGCCGGCTCTTCGGCCAGCGGCGGTCGGCGAGAACGGTCCAGCCGCGGCGCTCGAGCACGCGGAGCGTATCGGCGAGGCCGCGCTCACTATGCGCGCCGGCCGCGTATCGGCGGGCCATCTCCTTGGCGTCGGCGAAGCACTCGAGGTGGGCGAGCGCGATCAGTTCGAAGCGTTCAGCCTCGTTCGCAGCAGAGTCTCCAGCGGCCATGTGCAGGTCCCGTCGTCGTGACGCTCCCAGCCGAGTGTCTATCTACATTGTGTAGCAGTTGAGGCGAACTCGAAAGTGGCCTGTTGTGGGGGTGCGAGTCATGCGCCAGGGAAACTGATCAAGCGTAAATACCCTCTCACCGCAGCGTAATATTCGCCGGTTCTCCAATCTTCAATAATCTCTCTTGCTATACCCGCCTTCATCGGCGTCGCAGCACTCGCCCAGTACGTGACCTGCGCGTTCACGTATTCGATCCGCCGCCGGCGGGCTCTTACCGCTGCATCGCGATTGAGGCCGATCTCGCGAATCGAATGGTCGCCACGGGTTGAACTTGGGGCGAAAATCAAATCGCCCGAATAGACGAAATGACTGTCAGGATCGTCGTGAAACGGGTTGACAAAGGGAAGCGTCTCGTCGAACTTCGCGTGCTTCTTGCCGTTGCATGCGGGGCAGGCAATCGTCAGGTTGTTCCAATCAACCACTCTGTTCGGATAAGTCTCTCGAGGGCGATAGTGTTCGATATGAGCCGTCGCAACGTGGGCGATTTCTGCGTCGCAGTAGGCGCACCGGCCTTCTGTCTCGGACGTGAGTGCCGACCGAATGGGCTCAGCGCTCCAAACTGACTTTGCAGTTCCTGCGGCGATAGACGTCTGATAGGCGAGGGCGAGGGCGACCTTCCGAGATGTCAGGTACTGCGGCTCAGGGTGTTTCTGTAGATCTCGCATCACGACCGATTTCTCGAGGAAGTAACCGTGTCGACCGCGAGCGGCAGCGATCCGGAAAGTCCAGCATTCTCAAGCTGATGCCGAAGATTAACAAGATTTTCTGCGGATGGTACAGAGCCGGAAAAATTCGATAAAATTCGCTCGAATTCATGCTCGGCCCAAATAGGCAATGTGCTGCGAACTCCGAGCACATTGCTGAGCGTTTGTTCGGCCGATACGCCGTCGGAGTTTATGTCAAGCTCATTAGCTTCAATAAGCCCTCGGGAGCCCCCATCGAGGATATAGACCCGCGCGTCCCGTGCTGCAGTCACAACGAACGGACTATGAGTTGCAACAACAAATTTCACTCTAGGAAAAGCAGCGAGGAGATTCGGCATGATTTCGCGTTGAAGCGACGGATGAAGGTGATTTTCTGGCTCGTCAAAACACACAGTGAACGTTTCGAATTCGCGAGATCGAAGAAATATTTGCCAGCCGATTTCGAAAATCGCGGTGAGACCTCCGGACAATGCATCAAGCGGAAACTCTCCTAATTCCGTCTGCACGATGACCTCTGGAGGATCGACTACTAGTCGCACGAAACCGAAGGACTTAGGAAGTAATACGCGGAGGACATCTTGAAAACCATTCCAGATGTCGAATGCGTTCTCACTCGGGCGGACGGATGCGCTGCCTTCGCCGAATACCGCCGCGGCAATGAGAGACTCCTTCATCACTAATTGCGGCGATTTCTTGGATTGCTTACCAACGAATGGGCTCCTGACCTCGTTCGAAAACAGTTCGAACAGTTCGGATGCGCCCCCAAACCGCGCCGGAATCGCACTCACCGGCTTGTATGAAGCCAAGAAGCGATGTGAATTGAGATACAGCCCGTTCACGTTTTTTTGACTACCAAACGAAACGCTGAATTGCGGATCGTCGTTCAGAGGAACAGATAGTTCGCTTTCGGAATAATCGTCGTAAGTCAGGGTGCCGATATGCGAGACGCTTCCGGCGTAACGTTTTCTAACTAGTTCGCCTCGGGCATCTTGCGTTGTAAATTCGCGGACGCGTCTATTAGGGCTGTGTACGAACTGATTCGACCAGCTGAAGTGATAGCCGAGAAGAGCCAAGAGAGAAGTCTTCCCCGCTCCGTTCACGCCCGTAAGTACAGTCAGGCGAGACGATAGGTCGAGATCAATATGGTCAAATTGACGCCAGTTACGAACGACGAGTCGCTCAAATTGTGTAGAACTCATGTCCGAATGGTAGTCCTCAGATAATGCCCTAAAAAAGCGTCACGTCACCTCTACATCGAAAGATTCTCGATAGCCCCCGCATAGAAACCCCATAGCCGCCCCTGTCTAACTAGTCACACCCCGTTCACCGACTAGTTACACAGGAGCATCCATGATCCCCGCCGTCATGATCAGCATCGACCTGATCGCCATCTCGATCCTGACGTTCGGCATGTACTTCCGCCGTCACCGCCGCCGCGACCTCGTCGTCGCGTTCCTCGGCGTCAACGTGGGCGTGCTCGCCGTCGCCACCGTGCTGGGCAGCGCGGAAGTGGGCGTCGGCCTGGGCCTCGGTCTCTTCGGAGTCTTGTCGATCATCCGCTTGCGCTCGTCCGAGATCTCGCAGACGGAGGTGGCCTACTACTTCGCCGCCCTCGCACTCGGCCTGATGGCCGGGCTCAGCACCACCTTCAGCCCGCTCGTCATCGCGCTGATGGCGCTCATCGTGCTGGTGATGTTCGTCGGCGACAACCCGCGGCTGTTCAAGAAGTACCGCCACCAGACGATCCAGCTCGACACCGCCTTCACCGACGAGACGAAGCTGCGTTTCGAATTGGAGCGGATGCTCGGCGCCCGTGTGCACAAGGTCTCCGTGCAGCATCTCGACCTCGTCAACGACACCACCCTCGTCGACGTGCGCTACCAGGTCGGCGACCTGGCCGCCACGAAGGTGGAGTCCGAGCACGAGGCCCTGGTCGGAGCGGCACGATGACCGCGCACCTCGAGACCATCACGCTCGAGTCGCTCGTCGAGCTGGCCGCGCTGCAGACGCGGGTCGACCGCAAGTACGTGCTGAGCCGGGAGGACGCCGACATCGTGCTCGACAAGCTCGACCCGAGCACGCGCATCCTCGAGATCGACGGGCAGCGTGCGTCGAACTACGAGTCCGTCTACTTCGACACCCCCGAGCTGCTGAGCTACCGCATGGCGGCGCACGGCAGGCGGCGGCGCTTCAAGCTCCGCACCCGCAGCTACGTCGACACCGCCGAGAGCTACCTCGAGATGAAGACCCGCGGCGCGCGCGGCACGACGGTGAAAGACCGCCTGCCGTACACGATGGATGACCGCGACGCCCTCACCCGCGACGGACGCGACTACGCCGACAGCGCGCTCGACGGCATCGGCATCGACCACCCGGAGCGCCTCGACCTGGTGCCCACGCTCGTCACCCGCTACCGGCGCGCGACGCTCTACCTTCCGGGCTCGGCGAGCCGCTCCACGGTCGACACCGACCTCAGCTGGGAGACCGACGACGGCGCGACACTGCGCCTGCCGCGCACCGTGATCATCGAGACCAAGTCGGGCATCCGCACCAGCGAGGTGGACCGCCTGCTCTGGTCGCACGGCCACCGCCCGGCCACGATCTCCAAATTCGGAACCGGTCTGGCCGCCATGCGCCATGACCTCCCCTCCAACAAATGGGCGCGCGTGCTGCGCCGCCACTTCGAAGCCTAAGGACCCCTCATGCGTAGAAAACTCCTCCTCCCTGTCACCGTGACCTCCCTCCTGCTCGGCGCCGTGATCCTCACGGCCTGCTCCACCACCGCCGCCATCGAGACCCTCGCCGACAGCACGTCCATCACCGACGTCGACGCCACGAGCACCGCCGCCGAGGTGCTGGGCGCCAACGAGAACGCCACCACCACGAACGACGACGAGTGGTCGATCGATGACGCAGTCACCATTGCACTCACCACCGACACCGCGACATCCGCTGGAGACGGCGTCACCGTCGACGGCAACACCGTGACTATCACGGCCGCCGGCACCTACGTGCTCAGCGGCTCCCTCGCCGGACAGGTCGTCGTCGATACAGCGGATGAGGGAGTGGTCGCGCTGGTGCTCGACGGCGCCGACATCAGCAGCGACTCCGCATCCGCCCTGTCGGTCGCGAACGCCGCGAACGTGGTGGTGTCGCTCGCCGACGGCAGCGCGAACACTCTGAGCGACACCTCCAGCTACGCCGACGACGCGAGCGCGAACGCCGCGCTGTACGCCGACGCCGACCTCACGATCACCGGCACCGGCGCGCTCACCGTGACCGGCAACAGCAACGACGGAATCGCCAGCACCGACGACCTGGTGATCCTGAGCGGCGACATCACCGTCACCGCGGTGGACGACGGCCTGCGCGGCAAGGACTCGCTCACCGTCGAGGGCGGCGACGTGACCGTCACCGCCGGCGGCGACGGCCTCAAGAGCGACAACGCCGACGACCTCGCCCGCGGCTACATCGACATCAGCGGCGGCACCCTCGACGTGACCTCGGGCGGCGACGGCCTCGACGCCGAGACCGACCTGGTGGTAACCGGCGGCGTGCTGACCGTCGAGTCCGGCGGGGGAGCGGGCGCGACGCTGGCCGACGACGCCTCCGCGAAGGGTCTCAAGGGCGGCAGCTACGTGATCGTGGAGGGCGGCACCGTCGCGGTCGACGCGGCGGACGACTCCGTGCACTCGAACGGCGCCGTCCACTTCGGCGGCGACGCCGAGGCGACGCTGGCCTCGGGCGACGACGGCGTGCACGCCGACACCGCGCTCTACATCGACGGCTCGACCCTCACCGTGACCGAGTCGAACGAGGGGCTGGAGTCCGCCGACATCACCATCGCCGACGGCGTCGTCGACATCACCGCGAGCGACGACGGCATCAACGGCTCGGCCGGATCGACCACCTCTACCGAGGAGGGCGCGGCCGCCGAGGGCGGGATGCCCGCACAGGGGGAGGCACCGACGGGCGAGATGCCGACGGGCGACATGCCCGCGGACGGCGACATGCCCGCCCAGGGCGAGGCCCCGACCGGGGGCGGCGCGCCCGCGGGCGGCATGGGCGGCGAGTCCGGCGGAACCGAGCTCGTCACCATCTCCGGCGGCACCGTCACGATCGACGCGGAGGGCGACGGCCTCGACTCCAACGGCTCCGCGGTGATCAGCGGCGGAACGACCACGATCTACGGCCCCACCACCAACGGCAACGGCGCGCTCGATGTGAACGGCACCCTCAGCGTCTCGGCCGGCACGCTGCTGGCGGTCGGCAGCTCGGGCATGGCGGTCTCGCCGGGCACCGACTCCACGCAGGGCTTCATCGCCGCGACCGCCTCGGGCGAGGCCGGGTCGGCCGTCGAGATCCGGGCAGCGGATGGCACGGTCGTCGAGTCGTTCACGTCTGCGAAGCAGTTCGGGTCGGTCGTCTACTCCTCGGGCGACCTCGAGTCCGGCGCCGAGTACGAGGTGTTCGTGGACGGGGTGTCGGCGGGGACGGCCACCGAGGGAGTTGCGGCTACCGGCGGGATGGGCGGCGGACGGTAGGTTTCGATACGCGAACTCGCTTCGCTCGCCTGCTACTCAACCAGCGGTTGTCTCGCTGGTTGAGTAGCCCGCGACGAAGGAGCAGGCGTATCGAAACCCGCCCACTGCCTCAAGCACCGGGGAGAGCATTCAACGCCGCCCGGGCCTCCTCGGCCCGGGCGGCTGCGCGCTCCGCCGTGCGCCTCGCCGCATCCGCCTCGCGCTCCAGGGTCGCGGCCTCCTTGCGTGCAGCCGACGCCTCCCGCTGCATGTCCTCGAGCTGCTGCCGCAGGTCGTCGATCTCGGCCTCGAGATCCTCGTGCCGCGCGGTCGCGGCGTCCGCCGCCGCCCGCGCCGCCGAGGCCTCCGAACCCGCCGCGACGCTGTCCTGCTCGGCCTCCTCCGCCTTGCGCGCGGCCACCTCGCGCCGCTTCGCCGCCAGATCGATCGGCGCCGCCCGCACCGGCAGGCGCACACCCTCGAGCAGGCCCGCGACCGCCCCTTCGAGATCCACCGGCTCGAGGCCGTCGGACATCAGCGAGCGGATCAGCCGTCCCGATGCCACCGCTGCCGCGGCATCCGCATCGGACATCGCCGCCTGCAGCGTCTGCTCGATCTGCGCGACCGCGGCCGCGTTCACCGGGGCGCCCCGCTCGCCGGCGATGCTCGCGGCCTCCCGCGCCATCGCGGCCACCAGCGCCCGCCGCTGCTTGCCGAGCTGCTGCAGGGCGCCGCGGTCGGCGTCGTCCTGGGCGGCGCGCAGCAGCTCGCCGAGCTCGATCAGCTGGCCCAGCTCGTCGGCGCGCAGCCGCGCGAACACGTTGACGCCCCACGCCGCCGCCGAGGGCTTCGGCAGCTCGCGCACCTCCGCGCCCAGCGGACCCGCGTCTTTCGCCCGCCGGTTGCGCTCGGCGGTGAACTCAGCGGGGGTGAGGGCGTAGAGCTCGTCGGCGATGCTGGTGAGATCGGCCACGGCGTCAGCTCGCGGCACCGGGCAGGGCCCGGGCGGTCGTTCGGGTGGCGGGCATCTGCCCAGTATCGACAGACCGTGCGGCGGAGACAACCATTCGAGCGGATGTTGCGCCCGACCCCCGAGGACGCCTAGCGTCCCGGCATCCCCAGGAACTCGAGCGCCGCGTCGCGGAAGGCCCGCGAGGTGGGGGCGTTGAAGTGGTGGCGCCCGGGGATCTCGAAGAACGCGCTGCCGCTCGTCGCCTCGGCGAGTGCGCGCGAGGCGGGGAGGATGCCGTCCTCGCTCCCGGTCGCGAACAGCACCGGCTGGGTGGGCGCGTTCGCGCCGCTCGGCTGCGGTCCGCCGCGCATCCCCTCGACCAGGGCGACGAGCGCGGCCAGGTCGTTGCCGGGGATGCCGCCGGCCATCTTCAGGTAGCCGGCGGTGAGCCGGTCGGTCACCTCCACGCCGTCGTCGATGAAGGCGCGCGCCTGGTCGACGCGGAAGCGGGTGAGCGGATCGCCGTCGGGGATGCCGCCGAGCACCACGCGCGTGATGCGCTCGGGCAGCTCCCGGGCGGCCTCCCAGCCGACACGGGCGCCGAGCGAGTAGCCCGCGTAGAGCACCTCGTCGAGCATGAAGGTGTCGAGCACGGCGAGCACGTCGTCGCCGAGCTTGCCCATCGTGTAGTCCTCGGGGCGGTGCGGCTTGTCGGAGGCGCCGTGGCCGCGCTGGTCGATGGCGATCACGTGGAAGCCCTCGCGCAGCAGGTCGCGCACCCAGCCGGTGGCGTGCCAGTTGAGCAGCGCGCTCGAGGCGAAGCCGTGCACGAGGAAGACCGTGGGGGCCTCGGGGTCGCCGAACTCGTAGGTGGCGATGTTGATCCCGTCCGGGGTGAGCACGGAACGGGGAGCGGGGGCCTCGGGAGTAAGCATCCCGTCTATTTCACCACGGTGCGGGCGGCGGCCGGGCGCCGGGCGGGGAAGGGGATCCGCTATTCTCGAATGTCAGTCTGTGCTGAGTCAGCGCAGACTGACATAGCGAAATCGAGGAGGCATCTCCCGGTCGCTCGGCCTCGCGCGAAGCCGCTCAGCTCTTGAGCTTGCGAAGCGCCGTCCCCTTGTGGGCCGCCCGGGCATCCGTCTTCTCCGACTCCACGATGAAGGCCGGCTCGTCGGCCGACGCCGTGACGTGCTGCCCGGCGAACTCGAAGTCCTTCTCCTTCTTCTCCACCACCCGGCCGCGGGTGCGGCCCTGCGGGGTGTTCCAGCTGACACGGTCGCCGTTCGAGAAGGAGCTCATGGCCCCACGGTAGGCGCGGGCCGCGAGCGGCGCACGGGGTTTCGCGAACCCGGGGCGGTGCCTACGATCAACCCATGAACGGCGATACGGCGGTCATCAGGGCCGCGACCTGGAATGTCTGGTGGCTCTTCGGCGAGGACTGGCACCGACGGGAGCGCGGCATCGTCGCGACGCTCGAGAAGTGGGACCCCGACATCGTGGGCCTGCAGGAGTGCTGGGCGCTCGGCGACCGCACCCAGGCCGACGCGCTCGGCGAGGAGCTCGGGCTTTACGCCGGCTTCGCCGAGCCCGGCTACCCGCAGGTGCCGCGCCCGGTCGAGCACCCCGACCAGATAGGGGTGCGGATGGGCCTCGGGCTGCTCAGCCGATGGCCCATCGCCTCGGTGGCGGCGCGGCAGCTGCCCTCCGCCGCGCTCGACCTCGTCGCCCTCGACGCCAGCATCGACCACCCGCTCGGACCCCTGCACGTCATCGTCGGCATCGTCGGCGGGGAAGGCGAGCGCGCCGCCCAGCTGCGCGCGCTCGGCGACCTCGTCGGCGGCGCCGAGCGCGACGGGCCGCTCCCGGTGATCCTCCTCGGCGACCTCGACACCGACTTCAGCACCCCCGACCTCGCCGACCTCGGCACCCGCCTGGTCGACACCTGGGGCGCGGCGAACGGCGCGAAGCCGGCCGATCCGCGCACCTACAGCTCGCAGAACCGCTTCGCCTCCGCCGAGGCGATCCTCCAGCTCAACCGGCGCATCGACCACGTGATGGTGCGGCCGGGCACCGCCGACCGCAGCGTGCGCGTCGCGGGCTCGCGCATCGTGCGCGACGAGTTCGAGGGGCTGCCGCCGTCCGACCACTACCTCGTGCTCAGCGACATCGAGTTCTAGCGAGCAGCCCGAATCATTCCGGCGACACCCAGGCGCCATCGCGCCAGGCCAGCGCCGACGGGCGCACCTCCATCACGCCGTACTGCGCACCCGGGCAGCGCTGCGCCCAGTCGATCGCCGCGTCGCGGTCGGGCACGTCGACCACGAAGATGCCGCTGAGCTTCTCGTCCGGCTCGGCGAACGGCCCGTCGACCACCTCCACGGTGCCGCCGCGGGAGGTGACGGTGACGGACGCCCCCGAGGGCTGCGGGATGTCGAGCAGCACCAGCACCCCGGCCTCGTCGAGCGCCCGGGCGAACAGGTCGAAGGCGGTCTGGAACTCCGCCATCACATCCGCGGGAATGTCGACGTCGGCCGCCTCGGGGGCGTGCAGCAGCAGGGTGTAGTACATGGGTGGTCCTTTCGATGTCGCCCACATCTTGGCACCGCGGCCCCGGGGCGGCCAGAGCCTGTTCCCTGCGCCCGGGCGGGCGTAGCGTGACGCGGGGGAGACCCGGAAGGAGCCGCTCATGGGCAGGCTGATCGTTCAGGAGTTCGTGAGCCTCGACGGCTTCGCAGCGGATGCCGACGGCCAGTTCTCGTTCATCGACGCGGATGCGGGCCCCACCGTGCAGCTCGACCGCGCCACCCTCGACGGGCTCGAGTCGGTGCACGCGATCGTGCTGGGTGCGCAGACCTACCGCGAGTTCGTGGAGTACTGGCCCACCCGCGCGTCCGAGGGGGAGCCGCTCGCGCCGCGCATCAACGCGCTGCCCAAGTTCGTCTTCTCGAGACGGCTGGACGCGGCGCCGTGGCCGGGCCCGGACAACGCGACGGTCGTCTCGGGGGACGCGGGAGACGCCATCCGCTCTCTGAAGTCCGAGAACGACGGCGACCTCATTCTCTGGGGCAGCCTCACGCTGCTCGAGCGGCTCTTCGACGACGACCTGGTCGACGTGCTGCGTCTCGTGGTGGTGCCGGTGGTGCTCGGGGCGGGGCGCAGCGTCTTCCCGCCGACCTTCGCGGGGGTGCGGTTGAGCCTGCAGCGGTCGGCGGCCTACGACGGGCAGCTGGTCGAGCTGGAGTACGCGCTGGTGCACTGAGCGTGAACAGTACGACCACAAGGGTGGCTCGGCGAGGCGGCGCCCGGCGGCACCCCGTATTCTGGACGGGATGACAACGACGCCTCTGACCCCAGCATCCGCTCACCCCCGCGAGGCGATTCCCGCCGAGATCGCCCGTTCGTGGCTGCTCGTCTCGGCCACGCGCACCGACACCTTCGAGAGCGCCGAGCGTTCGCGCGCCGACCAGATCGTGCTCGACATCGAGGACGCCGTCGACCCGAAGCTGAAGCCGCAGGCCCGCGGCGACGTGGCCGACTGGCTCTCCAACGGCGGCAGCGGCTGGGTGCGCATCAACGACCACAGCACCGACTTCTGGAGCGACGACGTCGACGCGCTCAGCGGCGTCCCGGGCCTGCGCGGCGTGATGCTCGCCAAGACCGAGTCGCCGGCGGATGTCACGGAGACCTTCGACCGGCTCGGCGGCCGCACCCCCGTTCTCGCCCTCATCGAGTCGGCCCTCGGCATCGAGGAGGCCGTGTCGATCGCCCGCGCCCGCGGCGCCTTCCGCCTCGCCTTCGGCAGCGGCGACTACCGCCGCGACACCGGCACCAGCGCCGACAACCTGGCCATGGCCTACCCGCGCTCGCGCCTCGTGGTCGCCAGCCGCATCGGCGGACTGCCCGGCCCCATCGACGGCCCGACGGTCGGCAGCAGCCACCCGATCCTGCGCGAGCAGAGCCAGATGACTGTGGCGCTCGGCCTCACCGGCAAGCTCTGCCTCGACCCGGAGCAGACCCCGGTGATCAACGAGGTCATCAGCCCCACGCAGAGCGACGTGGCCTGGGCGCGCGACTTCCTCGCCGACTTCGAGGCTCGCGGCCGCGTCATCCGCGACGGAAGCGACCTGCCCCGCCTCGGCCGTGCGCAGAAGATCGACAAGCTCGCCGTGGCGTTCGGGGTGAACCCCTCCTAGGGCGCCGGATGGAGAACTGCGCGGTCGTGCCGTGCTCGTGGGTTGAGTAGCCCGCGACGAAGGAGCAGGCGTATCGAAACCGCCGCTACTGCACGATCGTGGTGCGCAGCCGCACGATGTGCGGATCGGCCGGCGCCGAGCCGAAGCCGAAACGCACGGGCGGATGCAGGCGGGCCAGCCCGCCGAGGTCGGTGCCGTCCCAGCGCGCCTCCGACGCGACGATGCGCCGAGCGGATGTGACGCCGTAGTACTCGCGCCGCCCGCCGCCGGCAGACCCCGCGGTGCGCGCCCCGGGCAGCAGCCGCGCGGCGAGCGGATCGATCGCCCGCAGCCAGGCCGGACGGGTGGCGAGGAATCCCGGAACGAGCCGCAGCAGCATCCCGAGCCAGGAGACGCCGCCCACGTCGAAGCGCGCGGCGAGAGGCTCGGCGTCGACGCTCACGCGCGAGCCCCGGCGGCGCACCCGGACCGGCGTGACCAGCACCGCGTCGAAGCTGTAGGTGGAGGACACGAACGCGGCAACCTCCTCGGAGGGCGCGAGCAGCATCCGCTCGCCGTCGGCCCGCTCGACCATCACGTCCGCGAAGTCGCCGAAGGGCGACTCGCGCCAGATGCCGACCACGAGCCGGGTGCCCTCGGCGGTGCCGAAGCCGGCGATGTGGCCGTCGAAGGCCAGGGTGCTCACAGCGCCAGCTCGAAGTCGGTGCGGGTGAGGCGCTGCCCGTTCACCTGCAGCTCGAGGGAGTGCAGGCCGGCGTAGTGCACGCGCGTGGTCATCTGCCGCAGGGCGTGCCGCTTGCTGAGTGCGACGCTCTCGCCGGGCGCGAGCGTGACGGCCGCGAGCTTGAAGACCTTCTCGGCCTGGCGCCCGTTGCTCTTCATGAAGTGCACGACGTAGTCGACCGCCATCCGCTCGGTGCTCGAGCCCTCGTTGGTGAGAGTGAAGCCGAAGCTCAGATCTCCCGGGAGGGTGATCGCGCTGCTCGAGAGCACCGGCGGCGTGACCGACACGGTGACCGGAGCGAAGCCGAGCAGGCCGAGCGCGCCGGGGTGCGCCTTCTTCACGAGTGTGCGCAGCGCGTGCCGCACCACCCAGGCGGTGTTCTCGTCGGGGGCCGCCTGCCAGCGCGCGGCGACCTCCACCACGAGGTCGGCGTTCTGGCGGCTCAGGTCGTTGAGGTGGTTCGCGACCGAGCGGCGAACGTAGTCGCTGTCGTCGCGGTAGAGCGCGTCGAGGATCGGCACCGTGGCGTCGGGCGCGGCGAGCAGCGCGGGCACCCGGATCGCCCACGGCAGGAAGGAGCGGGTTCCCTCGCTGGCGAGGCGGCGCACGTGCTCGTCGTCGCTGGC